>Ga0208668_1000059_pt1 | contig 25882 bp, 38 predicted proteins | sample 18_taG_FD_184093 | JGI IMG/M metagenome (GOLD analysis project Ga0208668, IMG submission 184093) | Marine viral communities from the Subarctic Pacific Ocean - 18_ETSP_OMZAT15316 metaG (SPAdes) (version 2) | ecosystem: Environmental > Aquatic > Marine > Oceanic | place: Pacific Ocean | collected...
TCATCAATTGACCATCTTTTTTGTCCTTCCACTTTAAATATAATTTCAGTAGCTGTAGATGTATCTACATTATCAACAACCTCTACAGAAGAATCTCCTTCTTCTATTTTGTCAGTATTACCTGCACTTCCTCCTGAGGCATTGATTGTTATTTTATTGGCTTCTTCAACTATAGAAACACCTGTGCCTGCTTCTATGAGCGACTGTCCTGAAGAATCTTTTAAAGAAGATACTCTTATTTCTTCAAAAGAACCGCTAACTGAATTTATACCTTTCCATTTTCTGGTTGATATTCCTAACTCACCTTCATTATTTGCTCTAGGTACTAAATTTTTTGTTGCCATTTTATATCTGACTCCTGTTTTACTTTTCTAATCTAAATATATACGCTTTACTGTTAAATGTTGCTGTATTGTAAAAAATTAATATGACTATACTTAAGAACAAACTGCATTAGCTCTTGGCATAACATTACCTTCGCTATCAAATTCAAAATACTTATCTCCGACACTTGATCGATTAGTCATTGTATATTGAGAACTTTCTATCATATTACCGCTATCACCAAATATAGGACTAAAATCCATTGCAAATAAACCAGTATCCCCGTCTATTATATTTGTTGGTATCAAATTGTTCGAATCGTTAATGTCTTCTTCCCACAAACTAGCGTCTGATTGCTCTACATATAGAGAGCCACTGATTACGACATCGCCGCCAAACAATGCTACAGAATTTGGCGTGTTATTTACTTTACCACATTTAGAGCCGCTAACAAATAAAAATACGTCACTGCCAACTTTTGTCAACATATCTGTGGCAGTTCCACCTGTATCATCGGTTGCGCTAGTCGATGGATAAACTAAAATTTGCGGTGAAGTAGCGTCTGCGCCTATAATTTTAGTTGTTTTTATTTGACTACTTAAAAAATCTTTTGCCATTTTAACTTCCAATCACAGTATAGTAAATTGTTGCTTCTTCTAATTCACTTTTTTCTACAGAAAAGCTATTAGAAGTTACATTATTAATAAATATATTAATGTTTTTATTAGTAGTTATTTTTATTGCGGGTATTGTAGAATAATTTTTTTGAAAATCAATTGTAGCATTAATATTATTACTAGGTATTATCACTTTTCCAACTTCATATTTAGATGACATCTTAACTAGCCTTAAATACTTGTATGTGAACTTTACCTGTGAAATTTGCAGAACTTTCAACTATCATACTTGTTGTTGTCAAGCTAGTTACAAATATATTTACATTTTCATCTTCTGGAGTTAATGCAATCACAGGTATTTCTGTATATGTTTTAGTAAAACTATAAGTTTTTTGATGTTCATTAGTAAAAGTAATTATTTTAGTTTCTACATCAATACCTGACATACTTGCAACTTCTTCTTCAGAAAAACATTGTTTATAAACAGGCTTTACTCTTAAAAGAGGATAATTTTTTCGAATTCTATTGTGATCTTGTAGTTTAGATGTCATTTTTACTCCTATAAAAGCTTTGCTGCTGCATTTGCAAGATCAGATCTATAACCTTTTTCAAAGTGAACGTGACCTACAAGCTTTTCGTTCTTAAGTTTTTCTGTTACTATTGTCAAACCATTTGAAAACTTATTTACATATGGTAAATCTATCTGCTCAATATCACCTAATAATAATATTTTTGAATTTTTTCCCGTGCGTGTTATTATAGTTTTTAATTCGTGAACAGTTGCGTTTTGAGCTTCATCTACAATTATAATTGCATCATTGAAACTTCTTCCTCTAATATAAGATAAAGGTGCTACATCAATTGTACCTTTTTCCATCATCAAGTTAAAGTAAGACATATCTCCAAATTGATTCCTAAAATTGTCTACTATAGGTGACAACCAAGGCGCCATTTTTTCACTTAAAGAGCCGGGCAAGAAACCAATATCTTTACCCACAGTTTGAATAGGTCTTGTGAATATTATTCTTTTCTTTTTTTCTTTTTCAATTTCACTTAGCGCTGTCATTAGCGCCAAATACGTTTTACCGCTACCAGGAACTCCAGTCATCGTCATCAATGATATTCTTTCATCTAACAAAAGATTTAGCGCAAAAATCTGTTCTTTGTTTTTAGCTTCTATTTTAGTCTTTTTAAAAATATCTTGCTTTGTCGAAGCTAGAACTAGACTGTTGAATTTTTTAATAGTTAAAGCTGATGATGACTCTTCTTTTGATTTAAGGACAATACATTCATTTTCGTGTACTTCTGTAAGCGCTGGAACCTTGTATAAAGCAATATACTTATTATTGTATATGTCATCAATTATATTGCTTTCAACTTCAATCTGATTAATTCCTGAATATGTGTTTTTGTTTATTAAAAACTCGTAGTCAGCATAATAATCATTTGCTGCTATGTTTATTGCATCACATTTTACTCTTAGATTAATATCTTTTGTAATTACTATAATGTCTTCATAATCATTTGAACTTTTCCTAAGATAGTTTGCTGTTGTTATTATTAAATTATCATTTGATTTTGAATCTAGATTCTCTAATCCTAACCAACAATTATTTGTTTCTATTCTTATTGACGCATTTATTTCTTCAATATATATTCCCTTGTGCAAGCTACCTTTTTTTCTTAAATCATCAAGAAATCTATTGAAATATCTAGAATTTTCACCTAAAATTCCTTCTCTAGTCTTGAATTTGTCTAATTCTTCAAGCACAATAAGTGGAATAACAATATCGTTTCCTTTTAAATTCTCTATACAACTTCTATCGTATAAAAGAACACTTGTATCAATAATAAACAATTTTTTTGAGTTTTTAATAGCCATTATAAAACCTTTCTTCCACTTCTATAATACTAATTATATCTTAATAATAAATAGAAAGGTTTTATAATGGCTATTAAAAACTCAAATATATCTTGTTTCACAGCTCATAAAAATTGTGAAAAGTCTTGCGTCAATGAAAAGTGTAGATACTGGCATAACCTAGAAATGTCAAACAACTGTATTATCAACAAAATTAATGAAAACAAAGATTTGACATTACAAGAAATAGGTGAATTATTTGACATCACAAGAATGAGAGTATGTCAAATAGAAAAATCTTCGCTTGAAAAGCTAAACAGCCTACTTGCTTAAAGTAAACTTAACAAAGTCTCCAGATACTGACTTTAAATACCTTAAACTTTTTCTCAGTCTTACGCCTGCTGCCTTATTTCCTTTGTTTGCCTTAAGAACATCCTCTTCCATCGACTCAATTAAAAGTCTTACTTTTCCATAAAACTCACTAATATCATTTGGTACAAAATCTTCTTCAATTAAATCTGTCATATTATTTCCTTTCAAATTACTATATTTTCTTTTTCAATACCTTCAGGCTCGTTCTTTAGTACACTATTAATACTTCTCATTAGATTAGTATCTTCCAATTCAAAAGAAAGAAGCTCGATTATCTTAATGATTTCTTTGTCATTTACTCCAAAGCTAACTATTTCTTTGTTTATTTGTCTACATTTTTCTAACAATTTCAAATCATTATGATTTTTAGGATCTAACATCTAAAAAAACCTCTGTTGAATTTCTTTTTTAATTGAGAAATTATTGCCTTTAATATAAAGAATATTATAAACTATATTATTATCAATTTCATTTTTGTTTAATATTATTTTCCCGTCTTTATTATTTTCAATTAAATGTTCAATATATTCCCATTCACATAAGTCTATATCATTCTTTTCTAATTCTAGAACAATTTTTTCTTTGTTACGGGATTCTAAGTTAAATTTAATATCTTCTTTTGTTGTTACTAAACTTTTTAGATTCTCGCTTCCCCACTTAATTTCACTTTTACACGCTTCATACACTCTATGAACAATATCACAATTATTACAGATTACATACTTTTCTTTTATCTCATCATTTTCATCAATTTCTGAAAATACTTTAAATTTATGATATAAAATCTGAGTTTTATTTTTAAATAAATTGAGAACACATTGACACTCAATTAAATGTTTTACATATTCAGACATTATTATCCTTTCTAATTGTATATCCTATATTTGTCAATGTTTTATATAGATTGTTAGACAACTTTTCAGATATTAAATCTTCTTTTCTAGAATATATAACTTCATCTTCATCTTTTAAAAGTCCAAATAAGATACAACTATTGTAACATCTTATTAAACTTCTTATCTCTGATATAAATTTGATCTTCTGTTTAGGAATATTGATTTCTACAATATTAGGCGATATTCTATTTTTTCTTTTTAGAAGATACTTTTTAAGTTCTTGGTCTGAAGTCTTGATCTGATCATTAATTTTTTTAACTAACATTTTATTAATATTAAAAATTTCTATATTGTCAGCCTGCAACTTGAGCTTTTTACTACTTGTTTTTTCAACTATACCAGAATATAGACTATCACCAGCCTCTAAAGAAAAAAGATCAGTGTCTAAGGCTTCTGATATGTCTTTTAACAAAAACGGATCTTCATTGTTGAATTTTGCTATATACGGATATACTAATATGTTGTTTTTTAATATTATGTTTTTCAAAGAATTTACAGCATAGTCTGATATTCCTCTACAAATAAGTAACACGGGCATTTTTTGCTCGTGACCATAATTTATAAGTGACATTATCTCCGACTCTTTTTCAATGTATACATCCATTACAGCAGAAATATATTGTTTTGTTGTTTCTTGTTGGTTTGAAAAATATATTCCTCTAAATTTTTCATGAATAGATATATTGAATTTCGTGTTATTTTTCTTTACAATTGTAGTTTCAATATTACTTGTAGTCTTGCATGACAATGTTGCATCAGGACCACTAAATTTTAGAATATTTAAAAATAAATTAGAATATTCTTTGCTTGTAGAAACACTATCTAGATATTTCTTAAAGTTTTCTAGATTTGTCTCTGTTTTGACTTTTTCTTTTTTATTATTGTTACTGTTTAAAATGTCTAGAAGCTTTTCTACAACGTAATACGAACTCCCTGGATATAGGTCTTCTGATTTTATCAAGTAATTAAACAAAATATCTTTGTACGGATTGTCTTTCAAGACTTCGAATTGCTGTAGTAGGTAAGTGTAGAAAAAGTTACTTTCATATACAGCGTTATTCGATATAAATCTCAGTTTGCTGTTTTTAAATTTATTATTGAATTTTTTTAATTTATAGAATAATTCAAGAAGTTTATTGTTCATATCTCACTTTTTTTTATTATATTATAAGCCCAATCTAAACTTTTGTTTAAATAAGAAGGTAATTTTTTTAATGCTTCTTCTTTTGTCAAATAGAAAAATTCTTGCTTGTGCTCATAATTATCTATTTCATAGTTAAATTTTATTTCAATACTTTCAATAGAATGTATGTCTAATTTAGCTAAAAACAAAACTAAACCACTTCCGCAGATATGAGCTTTGTCTATCCTGTCTATTAAAAATCTATCTATATTTAATGATGTAATATTAACTTCTTCATACGCTTCTCTTTTAGCGCAGTCTAATATCGACTCATTAGCATTAAGGCCCCCTTTAGGAAAATCATATTGACTATTTTTGTCTTCCAAAGTAAGAAATAAATAGTCTTTTTCTAACTCGTCTATTAGTCCTTTTGTATTGTCTATATAACAAATTATTCCTGCGCCCGTAAGCTTTTGTTTGTTCATTTTTACCTCAATATTCGTGATAGTTTTTAAAAAAACTTTCTGGAAAGAGATTTTTAGATTTACCCTTAAGTCTTCTCCAGTCATCATCTAATATGTATGTTACAGCTGTATCTTTTTCAGATCTAATACTTCTTCCTACACTTTGTATTATAGTCCTTACAGTCTGTGTATCATACCACCAATTCCATTTAGACATTTTTTTCTTAGTTACTTTATCACCTAGATACGGGAAAGGTACCTTACATAAAATCTGGAATTTTGAAAGGTCTCCTTTTAAATCTACACCCTCTGACATAGAGGGCGATAATAAAACAGTCGGATTTTTTGAAGACATATGCTTTTTAAGCATCTTATCTCTATCATTACCATAAGCAATTAAAAGTCTGCTTTTATATTTGCGTTGCAACTTCTTATAAACACTCTCTGCTATTTTTATGCTATGTGTATGTATTATTCCTTTTTCGTTCTTGTGATTTTCAAGTATAGCATCAATTGATTTAATAATGTTCGGAAGTGTATTTTGCAAATTCTTATAAGACATACTTCCACACGAAGAAAATATTATGGGTCTATTATCTGTCGGGAATGGCGAGTCTTCTTTTATCGATACAGTTTTATCAAAAGGTAAACCTAATGTAAGACTAAATCCTTCATGCGAAATAATAGTTGCAGACATAAAAATAATATAGTCAGCATAGTCTAACAAATATTGAGTTGAATAATGAGAAACGTCTATTGGCTTAAAAACAAATCTTTTACTGTTATGTTGTTTTTCTTCAATGTCAAATATCCAATTATCTCTATCATATAAACTAATAAACTGCAGTATTTTCTTTTCGTGTGCAGATAACATATCGAAGTTTTTTGTTATTTTTTGGAACTCTTCTAACTTATTAGAAGTTATACCAAACTTTGAAAGTTGTTTACTAATGAATTCACATTTAGACTTTACTGCTGGATAGTATATATCTTTAATCCATTTATAAGCTTTAAACTGTGTATTTAAATCGTTAGGAACCTTTAATTTCAATATTTTATCTGAAAAGTATGATGATATACTTATTTCTATGAATCTAGAAAACTCGTTTTCTAGATTATGCGCCTCATCAATTACTAACACTTTTTTGTTTGGAACTTTTTGACTATAATTCTTTTCAGTTAAAAAATAACTAAAGTTTGTTATACCTAACTCTTTTTCAATAAAGTCTTTCTTTTTCTTTTTATACACACAATCATAACTACAATTATTGAATTTCTTAGGTAAACTATTAGCTCTTAACCCAGATTGTATTTCCTTACAAGAAGCTTTTTTATCATTCTTACAACTATAGTTTGAGGAAGAATATAATGACACAAGGCCTGATGTTTTAGAAAAGTCTTTCTCATATTGATCTTGCAATATCTTCTGTGTTGTTAAAAAATAAGCACCACTCTCAAATGTACCACTAAATTCTGAACTGTTGTTTATTGATCTTGCAATTGTCAGACCTATTGCAGATTTTCCAATCCCAGTACCACAGTCAACAATAGCATATTTCTTTCCATTTTTAAATTCTTTAAGAACTTTATTAATTACTCTTTCTTGCTGTTCTCGAGGTTTGTCATAAGGAAAATACTTATTCCAGTCATTATTATTCAAATTTAAGTCCTATATAAATTTAGAGGTATACAAATGGTAAACGAAAACTTAACTAAATCTGATTTGAAAAAAATTAAGTCATTAATTAAAAAAGAATTAGATAAATTTAAAAAAAAAGAAATTGAAAAAAAGGTCAAAGACATTATCAAGTCTGAATTTAATAATGTAGAAAAAATTGACAAAGATTTTGATTCTAAAGTTGAAGACATAACTAAAGAAGTTATTCAAGCTTTTCACGATTTATTATATAGAGAAAAGTATATATTAAAAAGGAAGGTTAGAAGATAAAAGTATTATAGAAAACTTTATTTATCATTTACAATTATTTTTGTCAAAAGATTTCTAATAACAACAAAGTTTTCTTCTTCATCATCATCTTCATTAAAAAAATTTGATGTATCAAAACCCTTAGCAGCTACAAGTTTCTCTGGACTTACTGATCCAGTGTCGTTAATTGTGCTTAACACACCTTTTTGCGTAGAAAAATCTCTCCCTAACTCTTCTTTAATTAGTTTTTTTTTACGTTATTTAATAAATTTTCTGAAATTTTGTTAATATCGTTGTTAGAATAATAATTTACTGTGTTATTTTCTTTAAAAACTTTTAAAATCCTTCTTACACTATCAATATTAAGCGAATTATTGTTTTTTAAACTAATTACTTCTTCTGTTAAATACAAAGATTCAGCTTTGTCTAAAAATATCTCACAATTATCAACTTCGAGTTTTTCTACTAACAAGCTATTCTTCATTATTTTCTCTCTTCTTATCTGAATCTTCGTCTCTATCAAATATTTCAACAGCTGCATTTATATATTTATCTAGCGCAGCTTGTCCTAAAATGTAACCAATTTGTATTATTCCACTTGTAATAACTACTGTTAGAAGGAACGTCAGTTCTTGAGTCTCTAATTTAGACTTTAAATGCATAAGCATATATATTATTATAATTTTCCAGCCAAAGTCTGCGATTAGATATGCTATAAACTTCTTGCTCTTTAACGGCGTTTTATCTAACATTGTCAATATTGTCCTATTTAGTATATTATAAGAATAATTATTAACATAAAGGCGAAAAGGCTAAAAAATGTCTTCAGAAAGAAAATATTTAAGAAACTTTGAAGAAGATATTCCTGACGAGCTTATTTGCCCTCTGTGTAATATAGACAATAAAGATTGTGAATGTGTTAAATATAATTGCAAATGCAAAATTACTGCAACAAGCTGTATATGGCCTGATTGCATTTGCAGTAATTGTCTTCAAATGCAAGACAAATGTGTGTGTATAAATGAACAATAATTTTAAAGATGCTGCGGTAGAGAATTATATTGCAATAGTTCTTACAGATATTATAGGAAGTACTAGATTCGTACAAAGAAACGGCTCACATGTTGCTGCGCAGTGGTTTGGTATTCATGATAGATATGTAATGAGTTTTATTGCTAAACACAACGGACAGCTAGTAGATGCAAGTGATGGTCACCTAATGTATTTTGGAACAGTCCAAGATGCTATAGCATTTGGCTTTGAATACAAAGCTTTCTTAAAAAAGAAAAAAATACCATTCCAAAGTAGAGTAGGAATTCATTGGGATAAAATGCTTATTATCAAGTCTGAAGAGCATATGGTTAGAGCTGGTGGTAAGAGAATAAATCTTGAGGGAATAGGTAAAAACATTGCTGCTAGAACTATGAGCATTTGTGGCCCTAATCAAATATTGTTAAGTAAACCTGCTTATATTAAGTTTAAAGAAAGAACAAGTTCAAACAGGTTCATTCCAAAAAATGCAAAAATAGCACTTGCAGGACTATATCAATTCAAAGGTGTTAAAAAGCCAGAACAAATATTTATTATGGGTCTAGAAGAATCACACATACAACCCCCACAGAGCGGCGAAAAAGTTAAAAGACTTGGAGGCGCAAGAAAAATCAAAGTAAGTTTAAGAAATAAAACAATAAAAGAAGTATCATGGTGGATTTTTTATAGGGTTTCAATAATTTTATCTATATACTTAGTTATTGGATTAATACACTCTTCAAATAGCTTTCATGCAAACAACCTGTTTTTCGTAATGACAGACATAGATTTAAACTATTATATTGGTTGGATATACACATTAATTTCATATTTATATGAAATATTAAAAGTTATGATATGAATGGGGTTCTATGTCTAAAGAAGATAAAGTGAAAAAACAATTTACAAAAAGTGATAAAGCTAAACGAGGCTGGTGGGCAAGCGTTGTATTTATGGCGCTGATTTGTGAGCTTATATATTTCTTATCAACAACAAAAATTGTAGAAGAAAACCGTGATATATTAATTGGAATTATTGGAATGCTCACAGGTAGTATATCTTCAATGTTGGCAATAGCTAGTGGTAGAGACCCATCAGAAGTTGAAGAACTCAAAGATGAATTATCCAGCGCAAATTCTGATCGTGCTGCTTTAATAGCACGCCTGAGAGATTCGCAAATTCAAATGCAGCTGCTAAGAGAACAAATATTTGAATTACAAAATGCAGTCATTAATAAACTATCAATGTTTAGTAGAGGAGACAAACCAATAAAAACAAAAGACGCGTCAGAAGTTATTCTTCACGACGAAGTAAATCAATGGTTACCTAAGATTGAAGATTGAAAGATACTTGATATTCAAATAAAGAAATATTAGTAGCACTAGTAATTGGAGACCACTCACTTGAAGATGAATTATACTGTAAATAATCTCCATTACTTGGAGTACTTCCAATATCACTTAAATTCGTTAAAGCAACAGAAACTTCTCTGCTAATGTCGGGAGATTGACCTGCAACTTTTAATTTATTATGACTCACTGAATAATCTCCGCTAATGTAGTTTTATTATCTCAATATATAATTATACATCTAAAATATTAACTATTCCACCATCCATCAAAAAGCCAAAAGATATTTGTTCATGGTGCTATTGGACGAACTGCGTTCATAAACAAAAGTATTGATAATATACATCATTTTAATGACTTTCTATTTTTGTTTTAAAATTACAGCCTATAGTATTTTCGTTTTACAGATATCAACTAATTACACCACGCCAGTAAACTGTGGCAAATTCTCCTGATGTTTTTGATACTTGTGGTAGTTGTGGAATTAAATAACCAAAGTATTTATCATTTTCATTAGCTACTTTAATAAGATTTCCATCAACAGTTATTGGGTAAAACTCACCATTCCAATCAAATTTTAGCTTTGCACATGTAACACCACTAATATGTATTTTTGCATAATAAATTTGAGTATCTTCGTCTTGATAACTATTAGCAACAACACCTACAATTAATGAATGATCTATATTATCAAATGGAGTAACAAGTGGGCCATTTTTTTTGACAATTGTGCCTACTTCTAAAAGATCTGCTGTTTTAAACGTACAAAAAGCCATAATTATATTCCTTTAATTTAATCTATATACTGCAATTGCTTGCGAGTTAATTGTTGAACCGCCTATTGTTTGTGCTGCATTAGCAGTAACAACTGGGTAAACAAATTGGTTTGAACCTGCGCTGTGTGAAGCAATTGCGTAAAAAGCGCGACTAGGAGAATTATATGAACAATAAGAATAATTGCCAGACACAGAAGCACTTGAACTTGATCCTGGACTCCATTTAAGTTGACTATATCCAGAAGAACTATTCCAGGATGGGTTAGGATGGTGTTCAAAAAAATAATTACCTGCTGGTATATAAACTTGTGCAGTCACTCTTGAATTGCCACTTGCATATTGAACTTCTGGTGCAGTTGCAGTTGTCCCGATGTCATTGCTTACTAATGTAACAGGTGCTCCTCTATTGTCAATGTATTGAGTTACCCATCCATAAGCTGTAACGCCATAGTTGCCTGATGTTGTTGTATTTTGTACATAGAAATATTCGTCAAGAGTAGTAGTATTTGATGTTGAAATTGTATTGAAGTCATAACTATTAGATAAACCTGTTATTGTTTCGCCGCTACTAGGTGTATCGCTAATTAAGTCTACTATTTTCAATTCAATGTTATTTGAAGAGTCTGGAGTAATATTATTTACTTTTTCGTTTTTATATGTCATGTTTTAACCTGCATTACAAATAAGTGTCCGTATTTTGATTGATTCGAGGTCGTAGTACTATTTGCTGATGAGATTGTATCTATATTTAAGAAAATAGTAGATGTTGAAGTTAGAGAAAGCATTGCAACAGACTCATAAGGATATGAACCTCCGCTTGCAATGTCATCATAGCTAGCGCCAAGTATGCCGTAGTATGATGCTGCGGTTTTAAATCTATAGGTCATATTAGGATTAGCACTAGATGTAAAATCTCCAACACAGGTACCTCTTATATAGTATTTACCTGCTGGCAGTGTAACACTTTCATACCAATTAGTCTCTCCACTTAACAAGTTAAGTGTAGCTCCTGGTATTTGATTAAAAGGACTTGATGAATAGAAGCAAACCTTGTCATTTAATGACAGGGTTTTTGGGTAATTACTTGTTCCGCCATCACCAATAAAAATACTAGGCGCACCAGTACCAGGCGTATTCGTAACAACAAAGTCACTACCATTATATACCAAGTATGTTCCTGCAGCTAATGTACCACTTAAATCATCTAGATTTGAAATATTTAAAGTTATATTACCAGAAGAGTTTGGTTTTTGCGATGAAACTGTTGTTGTATTGTAAGTCACTATAAACCTCATTTTTTTTGCCACTAATACTAAGTATTAAAAAAATACTTTATTTTAATGACTTTCTATCTTAACATTAATTATTTGTGCCACCAATCATCTAAAGAGCCAAAGATTATATTTTCGTAAAGACTGTCAGGTATACTTCCTACGCAATCGTAACTAAACCACTCACCTTCAAGGCGATATCTACCTAGTCTCTCGTGAACAATTTTTTCTTTCCACCCTTCTTTTTCAAAAGAAGCTATTAATTTAAGCTTATTAGGATTACCAGTTTGAAGCTGTTTTAATCTTTTTTGCGGATTTTTAGATCTACCTATTTTTATCATTCCAGTTACATCTGACTGAATTATGTATAAATCGTCATTATTCATTTTATCTCTCATAATTATACTTAAATATAAAACTAAAGGTATTATATGATTATTATAGCAGAAAACAAAAAAAACCATTATTTAATTAAAAAATTTTTAATAGAAACAGGAATGGAAAAAGATAGTGCCAAAAGACACTTCGGGTTAGAGCCAGTCTCAAATATACCATCAGGTGACAATCCCGAGCAATACGTAAAATTAGGTCTAAAACCCATCAGTAGCCAAAACATCCATACTGATACAGAAGTGATTAAGCCTCACAATAGGAAATTTCAAGAGTTAGTTAAAAAAAATCAGAGGTACAGTAAGTTGACAGACCTTGCTAAAAAGGGCTTTTTAACTTTTGGAATGATCGTGACTCTTTTTAGCGCTATATCAAGCGAAAAGCATGCTACTGATAAAATACACCCTTCATCTCAAAAAATAATTGAAGATGCTGTCGAAGAAGAAATGATTTCTAGAAATCCAGACAATGTTAAAGAGATTGAGTTCACTTTTGACGTCATGCAACAAAACAATGTTGAACAACAAAATAATGTTGAAAGTGTAATTATAGATTACGAAAAAGCTATCCCTTTTGACGAAATAATAGACTTAATAATTAAACATGAAAATTTTAGATCAACACCTTATCCAGACCATAAGCAATGGAGTATTGGATATGGTTCAAGAGTTTCAGATAAAAGTGGTAGTTTTATTAACAAAGCTAAACACAACAAACTTCGACCAAAGTATAATAAGCTTTATAGAAAATATCAAAGAACAGGAAGCAGATTAGATCTAGATAAACTTTTAAGATGGACAAATAAAAGTTATGTTGGCAGTTGGTATAAAGATTTACATAATTTAAGTGGAAATACAAAAAAAGCTACTGTGACGCCTCTCACAATTGCGCAAGGAAAAGTAATGTTAGTTAAACATTTAAAAAATGAGCTATCAAGACTTCAAGCAAATGCTGACTTTAATATTAATGAAATGCCTACAAATATCCAGAAAGCTCTATCAGACATGGCTTATAATATGGGTGGTGCTTTTATTGTTAAGTTTAAAAAGTTTCATAAATGTTTAACATTAATAGACAAAATACAGAAAAAGAAAAACATTACAAAAATAGATCAAGACGTATTAGAAGACTTATTTGTTGAAGCAAGTCAAGAAATACAAAGTTCTTTATACTTTAAAGAACTTCCTACAAGAGCTTCAACAAATATAAAACTAGTACAGAATGCAATAGAAAACTTTAAAATTATTGACAAAAACTTTCAAAATGAATCACTTAGAAAAGTATATAAACACTTGTTTGTGTAGGGCATTAAAAAGAAAAAGAATTTAATCCTGTTAACACTTTATCATCAACCACTATTATCTAATCATAAAGATTATAGATTTAATCTAGAAGTAAACGTCAGAACAATATTGATATATTATTAAAACAAAACTAGCTTACACATAATAAACTTCTAATTTTCTTCTGTTAACTTGATTAAATTGTCAATTTGACCTAGCGCGTAGTCTTTATTATACTTCTTAGTAGACATATTTGCTACTCCAAAAAAAGAAAGAACTTCTGTAGAGATGCCAATTTCAATACCTTTACTTGCCATTGCATGCTGGAGCTCAGAATAATGTTCAATATCATATACTTTACCTTCGAAAACAACTTCTCCTGCTTTAATTGTTTTTTTCATTTTTTTAAATAATTTAATTGCGCTATCTTTTTCTAAATTTTTACTTTCTAAAAACACATGCAATGTCTCTATTCTTTCTTCAAGACTATGCAAATATTGATCCCAACGAGTAGACTCTATTTCTAATTTAAATTTACCGTCTTCTAAAGGACTAATTCCACCGCCGCCAATTAACATATTAACAAGCAAGGATGCATTTTTTATCATTTTACTTTTACCCTCACTGTTTAAATCATCTAAATTGTTTATTTCTAAATCATATAATGCATTTGTTCTTTTTAATAAAAACTTTACAACATCTTTTAGACTAAATATTTTTTGATTTTTATCATTCATATCTTTAACAAAACCATAGTAAGCATCATTTGAATTTTGTCTAGCATCATCAATGTTCATACTTAAAGCATGCCCTAATTCATGCATGATTATTTCTAACGTTGCCGAATCTGATAATAATATTAGACCTCCATGAGAACCAGGCTTTACTTCTGTTAACTCAATACTTACTCCTTTCAAATCGGAATCTTTAATAGTTCTAGCTATTGCTTGATTAAAAAATTCTTTAAAAAAATAATAAGGATAAGTTAGCCCTACTTCTTTTTTGTTTTCTATTTTTTTAAATATTATATTTGATATTTTTTTCAATATGTTCTGTTTTAAGTCGGGAAGCTCTTTGTTGTCTTTTGTTACTTTTAGATTTTTTTCAAAAAATATTTTTGTAATTTGATTTGCATATTCTTTATACTTTTGTGGATCCATTTTACCAACATATAAGTCAAACTCGCTTGTTATATTGATTTTTTTAAGATCATTTGATTTACTTTTGTTTATTTCTGTAATTGCATTATATATCTTTTCAGTTGCAGCTTCACTAGAGTCATGCCCTAGACAGTGAGCAGTCACTTTAGTATACATACCTGGAAATAATTTTACTATATTCTTATCTTCTAAATCATTATATCCTTTTTCAAAAGCCTTTAAGAACATTTTGTTAATTTCTTGTTCGTTTTTACCACCAAAAACTTTATTTAAAATACCGCTTTCATCATTTAAATCATTAGGACTAAGTCCATCCATTCTAGTAAAAACTTCACAAGCTTTTTTATAATTTTCAAGGCTAACGTTAACACCTACACCTTCACCTCTGTCTGCAACTTGTTGATACGTAGGGACAGGTTGTTTATACGTATGGACAGGGGTATCCGCGTGTGCTGTGCCTGTTAGTGACATTCCTTTCATCAACAACAAAGGAAATATTATAGAATTTTTAATTCCTTTCTCTCTTAATCTCTTTAAAAAGTTTTCATTTATTAAATTGTTTTTCAATAAACTTACTTCAAGAAGACATACTTTTTCTTCTACTAATAAAAAATTATTCCATTCTTTTACTAATACCTTATACTCTTGTCTTTTCATTTATTTAATCCTTGAATTCTAAGCTAATATATTAATCATTTTCTAAATAATTTAATATATCATCACAATTTTAATAACTAGCTTAAGCCTTTTTATAGAAAATTCTATAAACTTTACGTATGATACAAAACCGTCAGAAGACATCTTAACAAATGACTTAGTTGTCAAGTCTAACTTGGTTTACGAATGGTGATTAGTCGATAGTGTGATGACTTTAGTCAATATAAAATTTAAAGTCTTTATATAATTCCATTTCACCTTTAAGATACTTAAAATATTCAGCATCTTTTTCGCCTATTACACTAAAATCATCTAAGTTTTCATGGGCATCCTCTATTATTGCTAAATGTCTTTCAATACTTTTGATTATACTTAGTTTTATTTTACTCGGGTTTTTATCACCTTTTAACTGCTTCAACAGGTCTTTAGCAGCTTTTATTGTCTCTTTTAATTCTGCTTTGTTCCAATTATGTCTAGTCATAGTTTCTACAGTTTTTTCAGCAGCAGCTGGGTTATCCATAGAATTTGTATTAATATCAAGTTTATTGCATGCAGCAGCCATGCTAAACAGAGAAACAGCAATTGCACCTTTTAAACCTAACCTTCCATATTCTTCAGCAAAGTCTTGCATAAAACCTTCACTAATTGTTTTTTTATCCAGACTTTTTAATAACTCTTCTCTTATAATTGCTCTTAGCTGACTTTCTTTTATTAACATAATTTACCTCATTTATAATATTAATATATATTAATCATTTTCTAAATAATTTAATATATCATCACAATTTTTTAACTGCTTTATTCTTTCTATTGACGCGTCACCACAATTAGAAATATGCTCAAATGCGCCACGATGTAATCCCATACAATCAGTTACTACATTCAAAATCTGCTCACACTCAGACTTTGACGCATCAATCTTCTTATACGTTCTACTACAAGAAACTGCAGATGCAACAAAAAATACAACACATATCATTATTTTCTTAAACATTGTAAACTCACTAAAACTCTTATAATATAAATATTATGCATTACTCAATAACACAAACACAATTAACTTGTATAAACATTCTTATTAGATCTCTCCAAGAAGCTATCAATAGAAACTGTTTCGACGATGATGAAATGACAAGAATACATAAAACTATAGACAAACTAAATAATGTTTAAAACATCACAGCGTTATGCTCAAAAGGTTATAACCTAAATCTTTTTCTAAATCTTTGATATAATTTAAAATTTCTGGCTCCTCTTTATAAAAGGCATACATTAAAACACTATCAACTTCACTCCAGTCATTTGACAACTCTTCGCCTGAATTTATCATATTTTCTAATGAACCATACTGATACATTTTATTAGAACCTAACGGTCTATACATTAATGGCAAATCATCATTATCCTTGTCAATCATTCCTTCTAGATTGTCTTTCCCATCTATACCATCACCTACCATATCACTTATTGTTAAATCATTAAAACTCATTTTTACGCTATTCAAATTAAACTCAGAATCAGCTCTTCTTGCATACCTTTCCCATACCTTTTTAGCGTCATCAGATACACTCATCCTGTCACTCATTAACGCTCCATTAAAACGACAACTTATAATCTCTAACCCAATCTCATACAACAAAGGCCCAAACCCACCCGCAACCTCAGATTTCTTCACTTGATAAGATTCTCTACTATTACCTCTATTATCATTAACAAAAACATCTTTGTCAATAAGTCTATATCTTCCAGACTCATCTTTTATTTTATTAAAATATACAAAATTTGTTCTACCCAAATTATCAGAACCATAATTTAAAATCTGGACTCGTAACATTTTCGTATCATGCTCGAAAACGTCAACACTTAATTTAATATCTTTACCTGTCTCTTCTCTTAACATTTTTATTCTGTCAACTAAAGACTTAATCTTATTAATCCCACTAATATCAACTGGCGACTCGTTTAAATACTTATTCCAACTCTCAACGAGAATATTCCACTCTTTACGATTCATAATTTTACTCGCTTTTTAGAATCTAAATCTATATAATATCAAAATCTAATATAACAATATCACTTGGACTAGGATTGTCAACAATCTTTACTCCAAAGTTATCGTCATGCATATCACTTGTACTAATATAACCAAAAGCAGCTGATAATCTTTTAAAATCTTCATAAAACATTACATCTTCTATATCTTTAACATTTGCAAAATTACTAGCAGCATCATGAAACATCACATTACTTATTTTTGGCAATATTTTATCTAATTTACCAGAATTATCAAAATTACTAGTAACTTTTTTTAATTTGTCACTAGCAACTTCTTTACCTTGTCTTTCTGGAGAATTCCTGTTAAACATCAACATCTCTCTATACTTTTCTTCATCATCTTTACGATATGTATTTCTCCTCATTTCCGGAAGTCTTGTCATATAAACACACATCATTATAGTACTAACTACAAACTCTTTAAAACTCTTTGATGAACTCTTTGCTCTATTTTTGTCACCATGATCTAACACGTTCCAAAATGTAGGAAAAACGTTCTTCAATATTGTTATATCTTCAATGTCACTCAAAGGTCTAACTTTTTCACAAATATACCAATAAGGCTTTTCATTGACTCTATCATACCCAAAAACTTTAATAAATATATCTGCAGCTGCACCACTATGCGCCTTAGTCAAACACATGTTTATCTCTTTCTCATTAGTTTCAGCTCCCATAGGGTTCATTGCTATTTTTAAAACCCACGGCTTCCCACTTATAGAAAATCCACTTCTAAAAGCACCCGAATTTAAAAGCTCAATCCTCGGCTTATTACTATATGCAACATTCTCTAACTCCCCATAAATATAATGAGGCAAATCTTCTATACCCCCACTATAATCATCACTTTCTAAATGAATTCTTAAATCCCTACTTACTTTATCTAACTTCTCACCAATAATGTCTGTTTCAGACCCATCACTAGAATTCATAATTTCTAACAAGAAATCTTTTATATACACTTCTAATAACATACGTTAACTCTCGTTTAATTCTATATTATAACTCTATATATTTAATCAAACCACAAATTCTAACTTAACAGGAGTATTATGATTAATAAAAATATAACCCAAAGAAAATTAGATTTATTGCTTTTACTTGATTGATTACAAGAAGAAACTGCTACACCACTTTCCTGTCTGTCTTCTTGAGAACCATTTGCGCCAATATTCTCCTCTAATAAATTGTTTCCTCCACTTTCTCTACCACCAACACTTTCTTCAACAATACTTCCGCCTACTACTTCTTCAAACACACTTCTAACACATTGCTGTCCTTGCTCATTTGCAACGCACTCTTGACCAGCAGGACAACTAATAGAATCACATCCACTCCATATACACTCGCCTCTTTTACATATCATCCCTTCACCACACTCAATACCTCCACAAATATCTTCTACACACTCACCTGTAATACACACAAGGTCATTAGGACACTCGATACCACCACAAAGATCTTCTATACATAAACCATCAACACAACTAGTAAACAATGGACAACTTATCTGTGCGCAAGAAGGAATACACTGCCCACCCCTACAGAAATCACCTGCTTCACAATTAATACCACTACAAGCATCTGGAATACACTCTACACCATCACAAATACCCCCAGTTTCACATCCTGTATATACACAGCTATTAGGTACACACGCTCCCTCCCAACATCTATTACCACTACTTTCACATTCAACACCTTCACAAAGATCAACACACATTAAACTTTGCTCTTCACAAACTTCACCTCTAACACACTCTACCCCAACACACGGCGGTAAACAGATATTACGCCTCCGATCACATCGATGATCAGCTAAAAAACACTCATCTCTACACACTTCTCGACATTCTCCTTCAAAACACGCACTATTTTCTCCACAAAGATCACCTTCATCTACAATACCATCACAATCGTTATCTATACCCTCACATCTCTCAATAGCACTCTCACCACAAAGACCACATGCATTTGCAAACCCCTCATCAATAATCCCATCACAATCATTGTCTATAATATCACATATCTCAATATCTGGCGCACGATTCGGCACACATATAACTTCACCATTAATACAACTTTCAATTCCTCTAGCACAAATCCCACCCTGACCAGTTGCGCATAACTGATTCGCTGTACCTCCATCTACATAAGCTTCGTCTGTAATTGCATCACAATCATTATCTATACCATCACAAACATCTTCCATTCCATCTGGTACACAGATTAAATCGTCACAAAGATCACCTATTTGATCTCCATCATCATCGATCTGATCAGGGTTAGGGACATCAATGCAATTATCACAGGCATCACCCACACCATCCATGTCGAGGTCAGCTTGATCAGGATTAGCTACTAGAGGACAGTTGTCTTCGGTCGCACAAAGCCCATCTTCATCTTCGTCGAGTAAACAGACACCTCCAAGAGATCTCAAAAGAATAAGCAGCGCATAAGAAGTTGCTTGTACACCGTTATGTCCACCCCAACACGAGATATTACCAGCACACCATTTTCCGTTACCACTTTGGTCTTCTGTCAGGAAGTAAGCATAATCAAAATACCAACGTGCTGACTCTTCTGGAAAACCTACTGAGGCAGGATCTAATGTACCACCAATTTGATCTGAGTAAAGGGCACCCGCTTGATTACCTATAGAGACTTCAAACGCTTTGGCACTCGCCCACATGTAATAGTAGTAGCTACTATCAGATCCGCCGCGACCTTGATTATTATAGGTATAATTAGATTGAAGCCAACTAAGAGCCGACTGAACATTCCCGTCTTCTACCGGTGTACCAGAGAGTAGATAGGTCCATGCACCTGAAGCGCTCATAGCATGATCATTATTGCTAGGACTTGAATAACCATGCGACCCATTACCGGATTTAGTACTATTGATAAAACCAAGTGCATTAGGCAGGGTATTATTTGAACCGGGGATTACGGTTTCTGCGGCATGTAAGCCCGCCATTGCGAACTGTGTTGTCGACATATCAGCTCGAGGGCTACCTACGTTATATCCAAAACCGCCGCCCGACGCATTTTGCAAGGCCTTGAGGTTGTTGACGGCATTTTGAATACCTTGTGTAACGGTTACCCCTGCTCCAACATTATCTGGACCTCCTGTATGTTTATATGTACTCATCGCCATTAAACAAGCACCGGTATCATAAGCTTCGGCATTACCATTTTCAATTCCACCGATCGACTGAATACAGTAGCGTATACCGTTACGCACAACCTCTTGATCGGCGGGATTCATATTTTGGTAACCTTGAGGTTGAGCATTCCAGTCTGCGCTCGCTCTTTTTTCTAAAAAGCAGAGCACTGCTAAACCGGTTGGACGTCCCCAACCCCCATTCCCATCTTGATTAGCACGTAACCAACTAATCCCACGATCGATAGATTCATTTACTCTCTCACCAAAAGGAGTAACCAACGCTGCCGCTTCAAAAGTAAAAACACCTAAAAAAAAGCTTAAAAAACAAACGAAAGAAACAAGCTTCTTATTAATACTCCTCTTATATTCTCTAAACATCTTACAATAACTCCTGTAGAATCTTTATTATATCTTTACATATTATATCAAGTATGATTAAAAGATTAACTACAAGTTAAAACAAACGTCATGACTCAAGAGACGCCCAGCTCGACCAAAATTAATTAAATTTATCGTTTATTACTTTATGCTTTTATTATAAACATAATCTACGTATTTAGTAAAACATCAAAAAAAATTTTATTCTTCCAACTTCCACTTCACCTCGCCATAATCACTTTCCCACACTATTCCCACGTAATTATACCCAAATGATCAAAACTCACACTACCCCAATAATCACCGAACAGAATCTCCTGGTTTACCTGATAAATTGGCTAACGACACATGGAATCTCCTTTGCGGATTCTCTTTCTTCCACAAATTCTCGGGACCTCCAACTAATTTCATCACTTTGTTTAAGTACTCTTCAACATCTTTATGATTATCTACCCATGCAACATAAGATATCCTTCCCGTTTCGAGATCTTCTCTTTTTTCCCAAGTGTCATTCAATTTAATAGACGGCGGCACAATTTCATTACCCTCATCATCTTTTAATTCCGGTACACCATTCTTCGGAAAAAGTGTTTTAAGCGCCTTTTTGAAAGGTTTTAAAACACTTTGATGAGCTAAAGTAACATGAAGATTTTCTTCCGGTAACAAAATCACAGGCTTCTTAGATACTTCTGTTTCTTTAGGAAAATCTTCTTGTCCGGTAATATCTCGCGCTTGTTCAATAATCCCGATCGAGTTTATTTTTAAAATTCCAGAAAATTTGACCTTGACCGAGCCGCCAGTTTGCTCTTCACCCCCACTGCCAGATGAAATTCCCCCTTCTGTTAATATTTCTTGTATGTATTCTCTTAATAGTCTCATTTTAACACTCCTCTACTCTTTGTTCATTATCTATATATTAAACAAAATCTCGAAAAACGTCTTAACACTCATCAACTTCCATCTCCTAACCTACCCAGCCTCAACTTCCACTTCACCTCTTCACAATCACTCTCCCACGCTATTCCCACATCCACATCATCACACCCTCCCCACTCTTCAACTCCAATACCCGTACAAGCGCGCACCCTCACTTTTATCGCATCACACACCTTCTTCTCACCCAAATTATCAAATCTCTCCCCACCCCAATAATCACCACAACTCAACAAAAAAAATATCAAAAAATAAGCAATTCGACTCACAATAAATACCCCTTCAAATAAATCAAATCTACCTATTAACTCAACACCCAAAGATACACCTAAATTCTAAAAAGTTTTCCAATTTTTCTCCCGAAGTTTTTTTCACAAATTACACAAATTACTTCCGCACAAATATAACATATTTTTTTATATTTGTGCGGTCAAGTGTATTATGTTACGTCTGTGCCTTGAGAGACACCCAACTCGAGTTAAATCCCACAATAATCAAAAATTAGATCTTCCATCTCTCTCTATTGCAGCATTAATAACAGGCCTAAGCTCCTCCAAATATGCTTCCCTAGTAATCTCACCTCTCTTAAAGGCTTCTTGCGCACGAATTGCATCGTCATAGCCATCAACCCTATCAGTCTCAAAGCTATGTATCATCAACATCTCCTCTAACTCTTCTAAACGCACATTACTAACTTCAACTTCACCATACGCCCCATATCCCGTATACTCATCAGACTCGTCGTACGGTAGGTTTTCACTTATTACTCTTCTTATTACTCTTCTTAATATACTTTCAGTTATTCTCATATTAAATCCTCGTTAAATTATGTTCATAATCTATATATTCAATTAAATCACAAAATAAAACTTAACATACATAAACGTCATGACACTAGAGACACCCAGCTCGAGAACTCTAGTTTTTATATTTAGCTTTCTTTTTACCATCTTTTGAATACTGTATTTCGTCGTTCCATCTCCAACTTTCTGCTCCAGATGAAGGACCAAGAACTTTTGTATTAATTAGTTCTTTATCTAATAATACTTCAAAAAGCTTAAGATATAGTCTTTCAATAAAAAATTCATAATTGTTTTCACTACTAGACTTATTTTTAATTATAGATTTAAGCCACTTAATAGCATTATATTTACCATTTGTATTCTTTTTAAAATCATTGTTTTTTGCAAACTGGAAGTACTCGTTACAAACTCTTTCAGCCTTCAATCTTTTAACTATACCCGTTCTAGCTTCAATATATTCAGGATAATCTTTCGCATGCTTAGCAATATCATTTTTGCCAACTTCACCAATTTTCTTAACAGCTTTTTTAAAGCTTTCTTTCGCACTACTTAAAATCGACTCGTTCAAATTAATCGATTCATTTTCTGCAATCACACTTCTTATTATTCTTCTTAGTCTACTCTCAGTTATACGCATTCTTAAGTCTCTCTTTTTTCACATATTATATAAATCTATTTATCTCTGAAATGGTAAAAGTTATCCAAAATTTCTCCCGAAGTTTTTTTCGAAAATTCGGTGTATTCAGATGTGTGCTTCACACAAATATAATATATTTTTTATATTTGTGCGGTCAAGTGTATTATGTTACGTCTGTGACCCAAGAGACACCCAGCTCAATCAACATTGTTACTACTTTATCTATTGGTACCAAATACATCTTTATTATATAGTTTTTTAAATAAATCTGCACCTTCATAACAAGCTTGATCTAGATCATCTTCGTGATATTTAAGCATTCTAGTCCACATCACTTCATTAGGACAACTACCACTGTAACTTAATAAGTCATCTCTAACAATCAACACCCCTAATACATAATCAATATGGATCACGATGTCTTCTATACGCATCATTTATAATTTCATCAGCAAATTTCGCCAAGCCAGCATTTAAACACATTTTTTTATAGTCGATCTCCAAAACTTCAGCATTCTCACTAGTCTGTTCATTATAGATTCTATTTGCAATCCTGTTAATTAAACTCTCAACTTCATAACCATGTTCTTCTTTTAACTCAGTATAACTCGTTATATGATCATATTTTCTCGATACCTCTGCCAATATTTGTCTTATCACTCGCCTTAATCTACTCTCAGCTATTCTCATACTTAAAATTCTTTCTATTAATATCTCTAAATATAACTCTAATTATCAAAAAGTTTTCGAAAATTTCTCGCGAAGTTTTTTTCACTAAAACTGAAAATACTATTTAAAATAAGTGCCGCAAACTTTCATACGTCGTGACGCAAGAGATACCCAGCTCGACAAAGATTATCTAGTATATTCGTACCAAGGAAGCTCTTCATCTTTTCTTTTTTGCTCAGCTTTTTTCCTGCGCTTTAAATAATCAGCTTGCTGTTTTTCGTTATACCTTCTTATATTACCAGCCTCTTTTCTATCAAATATCTTATGATTATGAGGATTTTGTTCAATTACAAAATAATTACTCGTGTCAACCGTTGAATGATTGCCTGGCTTTTCATATATTAAACAAGATAACAACTTATCATTTCCAGATTTTATCACACCAACAATCGCCATCTCTCCAGATTTCATTTGTTTTAATGCTTTTTTGTCTTTAGCACCAAAATTAACTTTTAACTTTCCATTTTCTATTAGCAAACCAACAGTCGCTGTAAACATTAAATTAAGTCTTGACATCTCATCAGCATCTGCAGCAGGTACGCTTGATATGTTAGAAAGAATAGATGTTAACTCGCCCTCAGAAATTCCTCTATCTTGAAATTTAGTTAAATTATATACAACACTATCGTTACTATTTATATCAACATGAGAAATACCAAAGTCGCTTAGACATTCATATGAAATCTTTGATAAACTTCTTTTTTTAATTTTTTCTGTTGCTTCCACCCAATCAGAATACCAACTATGTGATCCACCATCACTTTCTTTTATTACTTGACGAATTATCTTTCTTAGCTTGCTCTCAGTTATTCTCATATTTAAAACCTTACTTTGAAAATATTATATAATTCTATTTATCACTTAAAATGTCAAAAGTTTTCGAAAATTTCTCCCGAAGTTTTTTGACCAAAACTGAAATATTACTTTTTATAAAAAGCGCCGCAAACGTCTTTTACGTCTGTGACTCAAGAGACACACAGCTCGACTAAAAACCTATCGCTTTTATAGCTTTCTTGTTAGACATTTTCTCAAATGCACGAAATACCAAACTGTACTTCTTTTTCAGATCAGGACTTTTCTCAAATAGTGCCAAAACTTCTTTCATTATTTCATCACCAGCTTCACCCATTTTTTCGAACTTTTCAATATAATCTGATAGTATATTCTGCCCACCAAAAGGATTTGCTCTAAGCTTTTTTACTAACTCGTCTTGCTCTTTTTGCAAATTTCCTACTCCTTCAATTTCTAAATCAGCTTTACTTTCTTTGCTCTGAGTCTGACTAATAGTATCATTCATTTGACTTATAAAACCTTTGGCATTTGCTGTACCACTTAACGCTAACATCACTAATCCTATCGCAGCACCTTTACTAACTTTACCAGACAAATCTTGCAAAACACCTTCAACTATCAATGACTCGTTTAAAATGTTATTACTCTTCATCAACTCTTCACTTATTATTCTTCTCAATCTACTCTCAGTTATACGCATCTTTCAATCTCTCTTTCTTGTATTATAAATATATATCAAAAAGTTATCCAAAAACTCTCCCGAAATTTTTTTGACAAAATCGATAATTTCTCTTTCTCAACTGAAAAACTATTTGGTACACAATTCTCACTTTACACACGATATATCCAGATGTGTTCTTTCACACAAATATATTATATTTTTTTATATT
>Ga0208668_1000064_pt1 | contig 24713 bp, 33 predicted proteins | sample 18_taG_FD_184093 | JGI IMG/M metagenome (GOLD analysis project Ga0208668, IMG submission 184093) | Marine viral communities from the Subarctic Pacific Ocean - 18_ETSP_OMZAT15316 metaG (SPAdes) (version 2) | ecosystem: Environmental > Aquatic > Marine > Oceanic | place: Pacific Ocean | collected...
GAACAGGTGACATAAGATATGCAGATGGTTCTGACTGGAACCCAGGAAGTACAGGTGAAGGACTGTACATATACTTATCTACAGGAGCGTGGAGTAAACTTTGATTGAAGGGATATTGTCGAAAGACATTGACATGTGGTGGGGATATGTTGATGAGTATATTAAGTCAGCACTTGAGTATGGTATAGACGAGTATACTTCTGATGACATTAGAGAACTGTGTAAGAATAAACAGATGCAGTTATGGATTAAATTTGATAAGAACGTACAGGGTGCATTTATTACACAGATATTAAAATACCCACAGATGAACATACTATTAGTATTGTTATTAAGTGGTAAGGAATTTAAAAGCTGGAGGAATGAGACCGATGAATTATTACAAAGATATGGTAAAGAAAATGATTGCAAGCACATTGAGTTATTTGGTAGAAAAGGTTGGGGTAATTACCTCAAAGATATTAATTATAAAGAACAAGTTAGAGTATATTCTAAGGAGATAGTATGAGTAAAGGCGGTGGCACAGAAACTACAACGGGAGAGCCTTGGTCAGCAGCTCAACCCTATATAAAGCAGGGCTATGCTGAAGCCGAGAACATGTACAATGATTTTACACCTCAGTATTACTCAGGTCAAACACAAGCACACTTTAGTCCTGACCAACTAACAGCACAAGCTGGTGTAAGAGACTGGGCAGTACAAGGTGCACCTAATGTAATGAACCCAGCACTTGGTGCTTATCAATATGGTACAGGTTCTAATGTATTAGATGTAGCTAACAATCCATATGTAAGTGGAATGGCAAATGCTGCAGCACAAGATGCCATGAGCCAACTCAACCCACAACTAGCAGGCATAAGACAGAATGCTATTGTATCAGGAGGATATGGTGGTGGTAGACAAGGTATAGCAGAAGGACTAGCATTAGGCGGGGCAGCAGATGCTGCAACTAGGGCTGCTGCTGGTATATATGGTAATGCCTATGGTCAAGGATTAAGTCATCAAGGTAGTACATTAGGACAAACAGGAGGTCTTATGACTGCAGGATTTGCTCCTTATGCTGCACTAAGTGCATCAGGTGGAGACCAACAAGCTAGAGAACAAGCATTAATACAAGATGCACAATCTCAACATTCATTTGAACAGAACTTACCTTACAATAAACTGTCACAATATACAGGTGCTTTGTCTGGAACTCAAGGTCTACTAGGACCTGCAGGAATTACAACTGCTCCAGGAAGAGGTCCTATGAGTACAATGGGTAGTCTAGCACAGATTGGTAGTTTAGCATTTAATCCAACTAATGGATTTTTAAGGAGTATATAATATGCCAATAAATAATACAGGACAATATACATATGGAGTACCTCAGAACAATGGTTACTATTCTAGTGGCTATGGTAGTATGGGAAATCCATACATAGTTGGAGGACCAGGCTACACAGGTACTATGAACAATACAGGTGGTGGTAGCCTAACAGGTGGTTTGCTTAGTAACTCAGCAAAGGTCCAATCAAGACCAGGGTTTGATGATAGCTCAGGATTACCTATACACACTAGCCATGTTATTAAACAGGATGGTACTCCTGAAATGACAAGCTCTTTCTATTTCAATCAAGCACAGAAACCTGGACAGTCACCTAAAGAATGGGATGCTATGAATAGGTTTGAAAAGGCACAAATACATGAGAATGCTGCAAGGTTAGCAGTCGAAGCTGGTGATGTATATTCAGCAAGAAGAAGTATGGATGTTGCAGAAAGACTTAGAACAGAAACTCCAGACTGGGCAAACCCTGAAGGAGGATATAAAGGATTAGCACCTTGGAACTATGGTGATGAGGGTGAGTTTGTTGCACCTGGAGTAGGAGACTATGAGATAATTCCTGGAGACCAAAGAGGTCTACTTAGTAACATAGACAAGGAAAGCATTAGTAATATATTTGATTGGATTAACCCACTAGGTATTCTTAGTAAAGCAGATGATATTAACATTCCTGACTTAATAACAGATTTTGTACAGAGTAAATTTAATGCAAATAAAAGCAAACCAGAAGTAACAGCATCTGTCGCAGCAGGACCTATGGGTTATCTTCAAGATAATGCTGCAAGGGATGCAACGCCTAGTATTTGGAATACAGTACCTGCTACTCATGCTGCTGTAGTTAATGCAGGGGATGGTATGAATATTGACCCTGTCTCTACCTACGTTGAACCAGCAACGGAATATGATTACTGGCAACTATAATTAATACTGGTATATATAAATGAACTGGGAAGATGAAGTTAGGATAAAGGTAGTAGACACTCAGACTGGTAAAAGGTTTGATGTTTCTCCTAAGGCATTTAAGCAACTCTATCTGGACCACGGTAGTAGGATACAGTTAGATGGTACTGAAGGTGCTAATGCAGATTATGCTCACTTTGCAGATTTTGGTAGGAAGAAAGCTAGGGATATAGAACCTGCATTTAAGGCTGTTCCTACTGGTAGAGGTGTCCCCGCTTACCAACCAAGAAGTACGGGGAGAGGTGTTCCATCTCATCAACCAGTGTCTACTAGTAGAGGTGCTCCAGCTTATCAACCAGTAAGCACAGGCAGAGGTGTTATATCTGCTAGGGAAACTTCACCAGTAAGAGATTATACTGGTTACACAGGTGACACTAGAGGAGTTCAAGAGAGCTGGTGGGATGGTGCGGACATGGGTCCAGGAATGGATTATATGGAACAGTTTCCTCAGATAGATGGTAGTGATGATAGTATGCGTGAGTATATGATGGGTCGTAGAGACATGAGTGGTACTATATATGACCCAACCCCTTCTAATTTTGTACCTAATGCTATACTAAACAAACCATACACACCTTCTCCTAAAAGACAACAAAAACCAAGCATATGGTCTGATGCCTATAACTCCTTAAACTCTATATATGATGAGTATAGTCCACAGTTAAATAGTATATGGAATAATGTGCCTAACATACCAGCCGATGCATTTGATGCTGGAGAATATGTATTAGATACTTATGACAGTATGGCTAATACAGCATCTGGTATATGGGGTGACTTTACGGATTGGTTGAGTGGTGATGATGAGATTAAAGCTGCAGAAGCAGAGAAAGCAGAGCTGGATAAATATCTTGAAGATGCTAAATACAGGTATGTTAATATACACGGAGTAGCATTTGATGAAGATGCTAGAAAAGCTGCAATAGCACAATTTTATAAAGATAAAAGACTAGGTAAATTAATTAGGAGAAAATAATGGGTTACTGTATTTTAAAAAGTGGTGTGCATTCGTCATACAATAGAGGGCTTTGTGAGAGTTCTGGTGGTGTATTCTATACTGATTCTGAATATGAAGCACGTGGAGAACAATTAAAAAGAATGAACACTCTTGATAAGGAAGCTGATGCATACCAGTATGGAACAGGCTCACTTGCAGAAAAAGAAAAAGCCAATGCCTTGAAGAAAATTAAGGATGGTGAGTGGAAAAAGTTTTGGTTTAAGCAACCTAGAAATACTGGAGAGTATGACCCTACTAAAGGTTCTTTAGGCTGGCTTAGTCGTGATAGCTTAGGTAGTTTACCTTTTGTGGGTGGTGTTTTTGGTGGTGGAGAGGTTAACGCACCTAAAGGAATGCCTTTCGGAGATAAATTCAATCAAGGTTCTCGTATAAGACCTATACAGCATACGACTAATACTAAAGAATTGTATGCTGAGCACTTGAAAAAAGCAAGGAATCAATTATATCCTGATGGTTTACCTCCTGAAAAAACTTATGATACATTATCTAATAAAGAAAAGTCTAAAATAAGAAACCTTACTGCTAGATTTGCACAGGAGGTGGGGCTACCTGATGGTAGCGGAGACATACAAGGTCAATCGGGTGGTGTATTCTATGATGGGTATAGGGATAGTAAAGGTTTTAAACATGTTAGCGGTGTTCCTGAAATAATGTATCCAATAGACTTAACAACACCATCTAAGGACTTAACAACATCATCTAGTGCTCAGGCAGACTTGAAGAAAGCAATGAATGTACAAGCTGCACTTAATGTACAAAATGAAAAACCTATTAAGAATAAAATAAAAACAAAACCTAAAGAAATGGAATGGTATGATAAACTAATGTCTGCAACACCTGGTGGTGCTGGTGGATGGGACAATCCTTTGTACAGAATGGGTGAGCTTATAAGAGAGATGGATGCACCTGGTAGCTGGGGTCTGGATGGGAAGGCTTCTGAGAGATGGTCTGACATAGCCATAGCAGATGCTAAGAATAAAGCATTGACTGGTAAGAATGCTATGGCAGCACAGGCTAAAATTGATGAAAAAGAAATTGACCGTCTTCTTAGTTATGCTAAAACCAATCCTTCACACCTTGCTAAAGCAGTGGCAGAGTATTTGCCTGAGGAGTTAAATGAGAGATGGTTTGGCAGGGACTTCACTACTGAAGAAAAACAATCTTTGTCTCACCAAATTGCACTTGCAGCTAGTGATGCAATGTTTCAGGCTAGTCTTGATGGTCAGTTTATTCCTATTAGTGTGGCTTTGAAATTAGCAGCACAACAATTAGTTAAAGAAAAAAAGAAAAAAGAAAATAACAAATAACAATGGCTAATATAACAGAAGAAGATAAGTGGGGAAAATACTTTGACGGTACATCGTCTGCTGTTGTACAAGATTTTGATGATGAAAAGTTTGCTAAATATTTTGACACAGATTCTAGTAGAAGTATTGAAGAGACTGACGAGTCTAAGTTTGCTAAATATTTTGATGGTGTTAGTGCTGATGATGCTGGCTATACCTCAGACTTAAGGTTCTCACAGGCATCATTCAAACAAAGACAAGGTCGTGGCTTTGGTGAACTGGCTGATTATTATACAAAAAAGACTGGCTTACAAGTTCCTGGTTTCTTAACTAATTTCTTCCAACAACTGGAGGAAACAGGTGATGAAGAAGTAAAAGGATATGTTCCTGATTATCCTGGACCTGTAACTAAGGCTGATAGTGTGCCTGGCTGGACTTTTGAAAGTATTAAACAGCAAGCACATGAACAGGGTATAATATATGGTGGTGCATTTATTGCTCAAAGGCTTATAGCATTAGGCAATCCTTGGGCTATGGGTGCTGGTGCTCTTGTTGCTTCAGGCACAGCAGCTATTACATTTAACACTATACATGACGAAGTGCTACAAGAACTTGCACATTTAAATGGTAAAAAAGTTAGTGAGTTATCTGATAAGGAAAGAGACACAGCATATTGGAAGGCTATACAAAACACAGTATTAGAATTTCTACCTGTAGGAACTATTGGTAGAGGAAAGAAAGCATTTAAGTCAGCTTCTAAAGATATTAAGAGTTTTGCCAAGGATATGGAGAAGTGGTTAAAGAATGCTGACAAAGAGAAGATACTAAAACAAGGGAAGACATTTCTTAAGAACTCTGCTAAGTTGTCTCTTGGAGAGGGTGCTACAGAAACTGCTGCACAGCTTAATATTCAAGCAGCCTCGGACCCAGGTATTGAACACGCTAAAACAGAAGAAGGTAAGGGACAGTTATTATCAGCTCTAGCTGGAGGTATGGGTGGAGGACCTGTGTATGGTTCACCACAAAGTATTTCTGATGCACGTTCATTTAATAAAACAATTAAGGAAGGCACTAATTTACTAGAAAGTCTAAACACAAATGAGAGACTGAAGAGTGGTTCTGATTATGAGACAGCACTTAATTTAGGTCCTCAGCCTGAAGGCTTTGACATTGAACTTGAGCTATATGATGTTCCTGAAAGAAGTAAAGGACCAATAAAAAGATTTGGTGATTTACTTATTAGTAAAGGGCTTGGTCGCTCAGTTAATGAATTTAAAAGTGCTTTAAATAAAACCAAGACTGGCAGAGATGTACATGATTTACATACTGAAATTTTTGGTGCATTCACAGGAACAGAGACAATGTCTGGTGAGACTCAAGGAAAGACTTCATTCCATGATTTGAAACACCAGTACCTAGATACATTTGCTCAAAGGTTTTTAGATATACAATCTAAATGGGCTAATAAAATTCCTTTCATGGGTGAGATGGGTGAGAGACCAGTGGCTCCAGAAATAGATGCCTATTTTGGTGCGTCTCTTGAGAATAGGGTTACTAAAGTTGAAGAGAAAGCACTTCGTAAACTGTTAAGCAGGAAGGATGTAAAAGAATTAAAGAAAGATATTAATGAAGTTAAAAGTATACGTGACAAGGTGTATAAAGATTTAAGTTCTGTATTAAAAGATTCAGATGTTAGTTTGGGTTATACAGAAGGATATTTAACACGTGGTATAGACCACAAAGCAGTTAAGAAATATAAACAAGACTTCATAGAAAGTCTTGTCAATGATGTTGAAGTAGTACCTGAAGGGGTTAAGGAAGAAGATGTTACCTTAGAAATGAGACAAGAAGAAGCTGAGAGAATAGCTAATGATATAATTAATGGTAAGAACCTTACAATACTCACATCTAAACAAATAAGAGAAGACAGAAAAAGGAGTGGTCAAGGTAGAAAATATTTTGAAAAATCCAGGAATAAGAATTGGGATGCTTTAGATTCTAAATTTAGAAATTCATCTGCCTTCAATTCCATGCAGGATTATTTAACTGCAGCATCTGTAAGAGCAGCATCAACCAAAACATTTGGTGGTAATAATGCTGAAAGATTTTCAAGTGCTATTGATAGACTTACTAAGAAGGGAGTGCTAAGTAAGCAAGGTGCTCAGACTGCTTGGGATATGTATGATGCAGAACATAATGTATATAATAGACCAGAGACGGATGACAGAAGGATATGGCAAAGTGTTTCAAAAGGATTGTCTACATTCACAGCCATAAACTTACTAGGTCTTGCCACTCTCGCATCACTAACAGAGCCTATGTGGATTCCTGGTCGTGTTGGTTATATGAATATGTTGAAGGCACTTCCTACAGTTGCAGGGTATGCATTAAAAGGAATGAAGCGTACTATTTATGGTGGTAAAAGAGGTAAGGAAATTGATAAGTCTTTTGGTCGTTCACTATTAAATGTTATGGGTCAGGCTACAAATCCTAAGGTCAATGAGAAGATAGAAATGATGATGGCTGGAGACTATAATCCACATCTTTCTCTTTTCTTTAGGTCTCCTGGTGGTTTGTTTCTTACACAGTACACTAATGCTGTGCGTACTTGGACTGCTGCTGCTGGACTTAAGATGATACAAGGACAGGCAAATAAAGTTAATAGACTCAAAGGTGTTAAACTTTCTGGATTACAGCGTGAGTTGAGAGAGAATGGTATGACAGTTGGTGACTTTAAACAAATGGTTAGACTTAATAAAGGCAAGGTAGACATCCTTAATGATAAGTGGTTAGATACTAGGTTTACTAAAGAGAATGGAACCAGTGTTAGTGTTAGGGATATGTTAGTTCCTTGGTTGCGTAAGATAACTACTGATGTTGCCTTAGAACCACAAGTAGGTAACAGACCTCTTTGGATGTCTAATCCAGACTTACAGCTACTAGCTCAACTCAAGTCATTCCCTATTCTTTTTAGTAATACAATAGCCAAGAGAACAATGAAGACTTTAAATCCTAAGGCTTGTACACCAGCTATTGTTGGTTCAATGAACTCATTAATCTCCACTGCTATGGCTCTCGCAATGGCAACTATGGTTGTTGAGATGAAGAAAGAAATAAGGGGTTCTGATAAAGAAACAACTCCACTTGATGTTGTGGGTGCTGTTGGTGTGCCTTATGTGACAGCACAAAGACCTGGAGATTTAATTGTTCCTGCTGCAGTGTCTACAATAGATGGGTTTAGTAAGTGGTTTATGAGTATATTTGATGCCGATGATGATGAAACTATGGAGGATGTTATTAAAGTGATTACTAAAACATTAGCAGGTACTATATTTGCGGAGCAGTTAGACAAATGAAGACATGCCTAAGCAAAGTTCCTGGTTATCAGCCTAATATTAAGAATGTTCCTATGCAAGGGGACATTGATAAAGCCTTATCTGAGGAGAATGTAAACAGTAAAAGATTTAAAACTGTAGACGATAAGAAATTCAATCCAGAATTTAAGGATTTAAAAGAAGAAACAGAAGAAGAAATGTTTAAAATAACAAGGGGGATGGGACTTAGAAAAATTAGAGGGATTGTTATAGCTACTGATGCAAAAATAAAAGCTAATGAAGGTACGGTAAAAGAAGAGGATGAGGGTAAGATGGTAGTCCATAATGTTGGAGGAATGATGGGACCTGACTTTATGTATCTCTCTCCTAAGTATGTGAATACACATTATGATGATTTTGGATGGAGTAAAAAGAATCATTTCAGAAAGAATAAACTAAGTTATATTGAAGAATATAAAGCCAACCCTGGTCTAATAAAGCCACAGTATCCATTGGTTTCTTCCTTATACAGCACTAAAGAATTACAATTAAAGTCTTTAATGTTCCATGAGCTTGGTCATCATATAATCAATAAAAAAGAAGGGCTTAAGTCTTTCTTAGAAAAGAATTTTAAAAATCTTGAGGACAGAAAACACAATAGTACCCACTCAAAGAAAGACTACAATGAATGGTTTGCAGAGAATTTTTCATACTGGGCTATAAGTAGGTATTATAATGAAGCACCCTTAGGAAGACCTAAGGATGTCATAGACCCTAATTTCATGCTGATATTAAATAAACTACTTAACAAGAAACCCATTAATTAATTTCTTCAAGTTAACTAGCTTTATCTTACTAGCCTTATTGTCTCCTCCCATTATAGTATAAGGATTCATTTCCTTTACTATGTCCCTCAGCTTGTCTGTATTAAATACCAAACTACATACGAGTTCATTGTCTTTAACTAGATTGTGTACCCATAAGTCTGCCTCTGTACTTGTAAGTCCTGAAGGTCTACCATAACTTTCTACTTCTATACATATGTTACCAGTACCTGCCCACCTATCTCTCTCTGTCTTGACTTCACAAGTCTTTGCACCTGAGAACATATCATCTATATACTTCTCCCACACCTGACCAAACTCTAGGTCAACATCAAACTTCTTTAGTTCTTTTATATCTTTTGATTTATTTACTGGCATCTAATTCTCCTCTGATTTCAATCATTACATAGTTCTCATCTATACCACCAAACTTTGTACTAAAGCCAGTGACATAATCATAGTTGTCATCTTCAAGCACATCCTCTTCAACTAAAGTATCCATTAGAAATTTATGTATAGGAAACGTATAGTTGTCTAGGTCTCTCTTTCTGTTGTTATTAAAATACAGTGTGTACTTAGGCTGTATCTTCTTGTATTTAGGTAGTGTCTTTACAAACTCTCTCACTATGTCAGCATAGTCCTGCTTAACTTTGTTCTTAGAGTAGTGGTGTAGGTTCCTAAATACATTCAGGCTAAGAAGATTTGTTTTCTTCTTGTCTCCTCTTCCTTTGGTGTATGTTGGTAGTGGTAGTATAGTCTTAATCTTCATCCAGTTTCTCCCAGTTTTTCCAGTATTCTTTCTCTAGTTTGTCTTGCTCCCTCTTGTCAGGACCTCTGCGTATAAACTCATCCCTATGCCACCAAGGTACTACTCTATTTTTTATCTTTGTTTTCTCGTGGTCTTTAACCATCTTATTTACCTTACCTTTTATATCCCAGTAGCTCATTCTAATCCTCCTTCTACGAAAGCCTCACAAGACTCAGCACATCCTTCCAGTTCTTCTGAATCAAAAAACAAAGGTAGTTGTTCAAACTGTAGTTCCTTATATAGTTCTATCATTTTTTCTCCTGTCATATAGTTTCTAAATAATGTTCTAGGTTCTTTTATAACCACTCCATTTATACTATTTCTCCCTACTTTACCATACTCATTCTCCATCCTTATAGGAAAATCAAAATTTGATACATCATCTTTAATTATCTGTAGTAATTTTTTAGTTGATTTTTTATAACACCATTTACAATTTCCCTGGTAGTCTTCTAATTGTAAATCAAAAGATTGAGAAGACCAAAAATCTATAACATCCTTTTTGTCTGTAGGAAATAAATCAACTAAAGGATATATTTTATTTTGTATAGTTTTATTTCTTTTTATTCTTCTAGGCTCATCTGTGCGTATTCCTAAAGCAGTAAAATAAGAACCTCTTTTCCACCCTATAGATTTAATATAGGAATGTATTGGATTTTCTTTAAGTTCTCTAGTACAGAACGGTTTACCAGCGTTAGGTAATCCATACTTCATTATCATTTCTTCAAAAGGTTCGCCTTTTCTACTAGCTATTTCATAAGTTACAACTTTATGGGTACTACTCTTCCTTTCGTTGTGATGAACTACTGTTTCTAACCATATAGTGTTAAAGTTAAATTGTTTGTCACACTCATTAACAAAATTTAAAGTTTCATTATTCTCTTGTCCTGTGTTAGCAAAGCAAACAATTATTTCATATTTATCTGAATACTCATTTAATAATTTATAGGTCATATAAGCAGATGTTCGACCACCACTCATACATACTAATAATTTATCTTTCATTCTATGTCCTTCTCTTCTTCAATTAAATCTACCATCTCACAAACACTTCCTGAACAAGCTAAAGTCTTCATACCTTTAGTAGTGTCTGAGAGTTCGTATTCTTCGATTCTAGCCCAGTTTACAGCCTTAGGCATAGCACGTCTTGCCTCATCATAAGTTTGTTTGTCACAGTCCTCATATGGAGCTTGTTGATATGTGTGGTCAGAGTGTGGTAAGAATGATACACCACTCACCTCATCGAAGTGTTCGTATACCCAAGCACCTACCTCCATCCACTCGTGTTCTTTGACACTGACAGTGACACTAGGTTTATGCTCACAGTAGTGTCTTTGATACATTAACCATAACTCTAGCTGTTGTATAGCTGTCTTATCATCTCTAAGTATTGCACCCTTCGGAGCTTTCATAGGGAATGTAAAGACTTGAACGCTATCAGGTTTCATTACATCAGGCTCGCAAGGTACACCCTCATCTTCCATCAACTGTGCTATAGGGTCTTTAACATCTGCTCTAACTCTCCTCAAGTAATAGTCACTATGTCTAGTATGAATACCACTAGCACTATCAACTAACTGACTTACTGTACCACTAGGTTTAATAGCAGTAGTAGCAGTAGCTTGATTGATACCTAACTTCTTCGACCATATCTTGTTGGTATGTATAGACATTAACTTACAAGTCTCTAATACATCTTCTAACTTGTCTGTTGGTTTGTTCGTCAAAGAGTTGTCCATGATACCAGTTAATGATACACCGAGCAGTGCCTCTTCCTCTGTGTTGTGTAACCACTTGGCACGTAGCCTACGTATGTTAGTTAGACTAGCTTGGAATGTTCCTAGTATAGTAGCTAACCTTATCTTCTCTACTATATCTACATCACTATCACCACTACGTACTACTACTTCAGTTAGGTTACAGAACTGTCCGTCCCTCAATATGATTTCACTACAAGGGTTACATCCAAACTGGTGGTTAGTATCTCTCCTACCAGTCTTTTCTACTTGTGTAACTGCAGCCTCCCTATTAAATATACCTCTCTCACCTGACTTACTTTCATATAATCCTAACCATTCAGACATGAATATTCCTATGTCAGGTTTCTCTGTATAACATACACTGTTGTTAGCTAGTGCCATCTCAGGTGTATCACTCCACCATTGACCTGACTTAGCATGCCTCATTCTTTCGTCTGTTAAATTAGATAAAGATATTAGTGCTGACCTACGTACACCACCAACTACTACTATCTCTGCTATCTTACACATCAGTCTATGACACTCATAGCTTGTCAGCTTACGACCCGATGCTCTCTTAAATAAATCTACAGAGAAATGGAACAGTTCGTTCAGAGGTTCAGGACCACTAGCCCTACCACCAAAGGTCTTAAGCCTTGCACCTTTAGGTCTGACATTAGACATATCCCATTGGGGTACACTACCCTTCCATATACTAGCTAGTAGTTCTTTGTATGCTTGTTGCCATCCTTCCTTACTATCAGTAACCTTAATGACCTTACCATTCTCTGTGAACATACCTGATATTTCAGGTAGTTTATTAATGTGTTGTCTCTCTACACTAAACCCTACACCAGTACCATGCATCAATACGTATAGACACTCATCAAATGCTTGAGGACTATCCACACTTAAGTAAGCACAGTTGTATCCTGCTATGTGGTTCTTCTCTAGGGCTGGACCTGCTGTCATCAGTGCTCTCATGCTAGGCATTATCTTTAAGTTAACTACTGCATTCTCTAGCTCTCTTCTAGTTGTAGGTGTCAGCTTATACTCTGTATTCTCTTCTAAATGTTTCTCCATGAAGTCAAAGTACCTACATACTGTCTCTTTCCAAGTCTCTCTTCTTTTCTTTTCAGGTAGCCACCTAGCATACCTACTTAATGCTATGAAGTTCTGATAGTCTGTTGGTAATTGGTTCATTCTTTTACTCCTCTCTTTTTTTGTTCTTTCTTTTTGTTTAAGAATACTTTAGTATGCCATATCCTATCATACCTTAAAGCATATTTCAGTTTGTTTATTAGAGGATGTTGTTTCTTCTTCATTAGTCCTCCATTGGTGCTATCTGTATGTCCAACATCTCCACTCCACTCTCCATGTAAGCTTTGTATGTTAGTCTTCCCTCATGGTGCATGAGTATAGTATCTAATACCGCAGCCTCATATCTTTTCTCACCATGTCGGTACATGAACCAACCACCTAGTACCACCAAGCATAGGTTAAACAGTATGTATATATCAAATGTATTCATTATCGCTCCTCATAATATTCTTCAAATCTTTCTCGTTTAGCCCAAAGTCTTTTCTCAAACAAGTCAAGCAGTTCTTCAGGCTCTATCTCTAACTCATCACAAATCAAACAAACGTCATAGTTCTGAGCTACTCTCTGTTTGAGTTCGTTAAGCGTTATCATTAGAAGTTTCCTCTTATATTATCTACATAATAGGATGTAAAATTTCCTTTTGTTTCTTCACTTATAGCACTATAACAATTTTCTTTGTGTCCACAAAATGCACATACCATATTAAGTCTTTCTCTTCCATCCTTTCCGAAAGTAGTGGCTTTGGCTACACGCATAGGTGGTTCATCTTTATTCATCTTATCTTTTAATTGTGAAATATGCTTATCAACATCCTGTTCCAGTTCTTGTTCACAAAGTTTAAGAGTTGACTTGTTTTTATTGAAAGCTAAGAAGTATCCTTTTTCCCTATCTTCTGTCTTACCATACCCACTGAGTTGTTTTATATATCCAAACGAGTCATCCTTTATTCCATCATCTTTAAATTTATTTTTAAAGCTCCAGTCACTGGCAGTCTTAACATCAACTAACTCACCATCAATGATGCAGTCCTGTGCACCATTAACACCTTCAACAGTATGCTTACCTTGTTTTCCTTCCACTGTATGTCCTGCTAACTCAACAAGCCCAAGTAAAACTGCTTCCATTATATGTCCCTGTAAGAATGTTAAGAACACATCTCCTTTTATTGGTTCTGAAGTATATCCTTTAATCCCATACCACTGTGCTCTCTCACACCTACCTATACCTGACATTCTCAGTCCTGTACTTTCTTCTCTAGGTGTAAGTGCATTTACTACAGACTCACTTACTTCCTCACCTATAGTCTTTGCTATCTTGTTTAAGTCTCCTGTATGTTCTCTTTTTTCCATTAGATTATATACATCTTGTACTACTGTATTAATGTTTTTCATTTTCTACCTCCATTATTAACTTATTTATATACCATCTTGCTTTCTTTACATCTTCTAAACCGTTTTTATATTTATATCTAGTTATGTATTTTATCACATTACCCTCTAAGTAGTTAAACTTTTGGTCTAATATAAAGAGGGTTTACATTATCAGTGTGTTTCATCCCAACTTCTCCCTATTTTATACTCGCCATCTATTGGGCAACGTAAATTGTAATAATCTGTAGTGTCTCTCATTGCTGACACCACCTGCTTGCCTATTTGTATTGCATGTTCAGGCAAACATTCTATTTGTATTTCATCATGTATAACACCTAGTTGTTTATAAGGTAACGTACATTTCTCATGGAATATAACCCAAGCTCTTTTAGCTACTACCGCACCTGCACTCTGTAATAAGAAATTCAATGCAGAATGCTTAGAGACTACCAAAATCTTACGACCATCTAACCCCTTTAGGTACCCCCTATCTGCAGCCTTTTCTACCAACCTACGCAATTCTCGTAACGCTGGGGTATTATCAAGGAATTTTTTCTTTATTCTTCTGCCTACTTGTGTACTACCACCTACAATATTACCTATTAATTTATCACCACCACCATATAGGTATGCATAGATAAATCTCTTGGCTTCACTTCTAGTCTTAAGTCCTGCTGACTTTTGGTTCTTTGTATGTATGTCACCAGTCAATATCTCATTAATATAGTCCTCATCTTTCATGTAGTGTGCTAGACATCTTAACTCTAGTCCACTGAGGTCAGCACCTACTATGACCTTGCCAGTAGGTACTGTAAATAAACTACGCATTTCTGTTCCATACTCTTTATCACTAGCAACAACCTGTTGTAGATTAGGAGCACTACTAGACATTCTGTTTGTTACAGTTCCTATAGTATGTACCCTTGCATGTATGCAGTGTGTCTGCTCATTATATGCATCTAACCAAGACTCTAACATACTTCTACGTTTCTGTAACATTAAATACCTAGCAATAAGTTTAGCCTCTGGTATTTCTACATTTTCTAGTATAGTCTCATCAACTTTAACATTACCTTTATCAGTAAATACTCTAGGCTCCCATCCAAAGTTCATTAGGTACTTGGCAATCTGTTGTCTACTTCCTAAATTAAATTCATCAAAAGTATTGTAGCCCCACTTACCATCAGCAGTCCAGTGACAACCTTTATCCAGTTGGTTCTTATAACGTACACTTCTACTCCCTGAATCATTGTACTTACTAGCCTTGTTGACTTCGTGAAACACAGGTAGTGGTTTAAAAACTTCCCTAACTTCTGACTCAACCTCTGTAATATCACCTGATATTTTTTGTAGTAGTCTAATAGCCCCATCCTCATTAAAATACCAACCATCCTTTTCTTGTTCACTACAATACTCCTTTATTTTATATTCTAATTCAATAGCATCACGACTAAAACTTGAAAGGTTAAAATGATTATATAATTTAGTAGTTATTTCAACATCTCTGATACAATATTTTAACATTTCTTTACTATAAACAGACCAATCTGTGTGGTCTCCTTTAGGAAACCCAAGCCTCTCACCCCAACTAGCTAGTGAATGTCCTTTATCTATCCTTGGATTATCTAATTGACTGATTATTAGAGTGTCTTCTATTTTAACTGTGTCAAAACTTGTTCCTAATAGTTTCTTTAATACTGGTATATCAAAACCAATACCATTATGAAACACTAGGGTGTCTATTTTATTTACCCAGTCATTAAAGTATTCACTACCTCCTTCCATGTCATAGTGTATGTAGTCAGGATATGTGAACACTAATTTTTCTTTTGTCCTCACATCCTGTGCTACTATACACCACACCTTGGTAGGATTCAGCCCATCTGTTTCTATATCACAACTAAAAATCGCCATTGATATCTGCCTCCCTTATTCCAGGTGATACTCCCTTCTCTAGTCTTCCTTCTAATGGATTGTAATAAGTCCATCCACCTTCACCTGTTTGTCCAGTCCTCCTAAGTTTAGGAACCCTTATCCTAGTAGCATTCCTTTCATACTCATCCTCTGCCAACTTATCCCTAGAGAATAGTATATTGTTATGGCATGCTTGTGGTATAGCACCACTACCCTTAACATCATACTCACTAATCTTGTGAGGGTGACTACCATCATCAGGCTTACGTGTATGTGTACTCAATATCACACAAGCCTTGGTCTCCTTACATAACTTAATGAACCTATCCATTACCTCTTCGATATTCTCATTGGATAAGTTCTTAATTGCTGTATGTAATGGGTCAACAAGTATGACAGTACAGCCCATGCCTTTAATAAAGTACCTAATCTTGGCAAACATCTCTTCAATTTCAATACTTCCTCCTCCATCATCATGTAATTGTACCGTACTACCTAATCCCACCTCTTTAGCATCCATCATTATGTCTTCCACATCTAAGTCCTTGGGAGTCACAAGAGATAAGTTAACTCCTTTATGTACAGATACAATCTTTCTAACTGTCTCATCAAGACTGTCTTCTACCATAAAGCAACCTATCTTTTCATCAGTCTTCATGGCAAAGTGGTATATCAATTCATTAAGAATAGTTGTCTTGCCTATACTGGTGTGTGCAATTATGCTCGTTAATTCACCTCTCGCTAGTCCACCCCTTGTCATCTCATTTAAGTTACCAAAAGATTCAGGTAATGGTATGAGTTCGGTATTCCTATACCCTAACAAGGCTTCATACATGTCTGCTACGGTTGCAACACCACTAACTGTATATGGTTTAGCATCCCACCAAGCATCTCCAAATAGTTTGGTTTGCTTATTAGATAAATAATCTGATGCATCTTTGTAATCAGGTAATGTAACAACCTGCACTTTATTTGGTCCTAATATTGGTGATACTTTTTTAGCTGCTAGTCTTCCTGCTTCATCATTATCAAAACATAATACCACGGTTTCAAAACTATCAAGCCATTCTAGGTTTGCCTTTATATTCTCTACACAATTAGAACCATTGTTTACACTAACTACAGGATAACGACTACCTAACATCTCATAACATGCTAGTGCATCTAGTTCTCCCTCGGTTACTGTTACAAATCTTCCACCCTTCTTAAATAAATGTTGTCCAAACAATGGATTATTGGCACTGGTGTCTCCAACCCCAAAGAATTTCTTATCTTTAACTATACGAGTCTTTAGTCCTATTAAAGAACCTTTAGAGCTGTAATAGGGGTAGTGATGTTTAACCACATCACCTGCTTGATTTAATACAGCCTTTACTCCATACTTTTCTAATGTTTCTGCTCTTATGTTCCTGTCTGTGAGGAACACAGCTTCTCCTTTATATTCTTCATGTACTTCTGCATGTGATAGGCTGTGATTACTTATAGTACCATCACCTGATACATTATAACCACAGGAAAAACAATTCTTTCCTCCATCTTCATACAAAATAAGATTGTCTTGGGATTTATCCCTTCCATTCTTTGCACATTCAGGGCATTGAGTATGCCCAATCTTCTTACTGTTACTCATTTAATAACCTCCATATCCCATAGATTAGAAGAGCCACCCGAAGGTGACTCTCAATGTTAATCAAACAACAACACTAGAACGCACCAGCTTCATCTAATTCACCTGCTTCTTCATTCTTTTGTAGTAGTTTAATCTTATCTACATAAGCATACTGTGAATAGTCTCCTTTACCTGCTTTGGCAACAACTCTAACCAAGTCACCAAACTGTGACAATTCACTAGCAGGGATACGCTCCCCATCAGCATCAAATACTGGAGGTTGTCCGAAGTCTAGCTTACGACTCATACTTACCTGAGGCTCACCGTTATATTCCTTCAGGTTTACACCTGCTTTCTTAAATATCTCGGCATTCTTCTTGTCAAGTGTGAGAGTAATCTTATACTTCTCCGTTCCTTTATAATTATCGGGGTAAGCAATATGCACAAACCCTGATATACCTTCAGCCACAATAGCTTTACTTATATTAGCCATTCTTTATCTCCTTATCTCACCAGTAATAAAAGACATACTAAAAAATACTGGTACTTCTCTAGTATGTAACCAAGTAATCTAAGTATACATTATTCATTATTATTAATAACAATAATAGTATATCTAGTTGTTACTTAAGTATTCTAAGGTCATAGTATATCATACAATTAATATGTATGTTATATTAAATTACCTTGGTCATCTATAGCCTCATCTAATAGAGAGTCTATTATGTCTTCTCTCTCTTTGGCAAGTCTTTTGAGATTTTGAATACCTAAATTCACCCTTACCTCTTCTTTCTTTATGCTACGATTAACACGTACTAAATCATTTTTTAATTTTAATATCCAGTCAAACGTCTCTTGTTCTTGTATATTCTTTACCATAATTATTCTCCTTTACTGGTTTTATTTTTCTTTTCTTTTGCTCGTGCACGGTATATTTTTCTAGCTTCCTTTCTTTCTTCGTCTGTATTATATTTCTTTGGTCTGCCTGGAGACCCAGAAAAGTGCCTATCTTCCCATCTTTTATAAGGCACAGCCTTACCATCTTTATTTAATACTTTAGGAGGAAAGTTTTCACCTGCATTATTTCTAACTAACACACCATTTTGATAGGGTGGGTTAATAGGTATACCTAAATAATGCTCTCCATATATTTTATTTTCTGCCATTCTTTATCTCCTCATACTCCTTGATTAGTTTATAAATATGGTTACCTATACCTATGATACTGTCATCATCTATGACCTCAGACGCACGAGGTTTGATTTCCTCGGTACTTTCCATCATACCCTGTACCTTACCCTCAACTGCATCATTCAACGCCTTATTCGGCATATCTATTTTAATTTTATCAACCAAACTTTTCATCATACCTCCTTATAAATTTTAATAATCTAGTTATCCAACTAGTACCTTGAGGTATAGGCTTCTTTGGTTCTTCTATACCTATACCTCGTTCTGAAGTCCACTTTACTTTATCCACCGAGGTACTCCCTTGCTTCCTTGAGTTCCTCATACTGCTCCTCGTCTATCCAATCCACGCTGAACTGAAAGTTCTCCCACCTATGGCAGAACCTCACCACATTATCATCATCAAAAAGTAATGTGTATCCTACATGGTCATCAGCACATGCTTCGACAAAGTCTAATGCACATATAAAACCTTCAGTGTATCCATGAAAGAAACCTAGCACAAAGTTTTGGTGCTTCTCTTTCCAACTTGCTACTGCTCCGTCTATCATAATTACCTCCTGTTATTAATTCCCTATACTTTTTAACCAAGCATCCATCTCACTTGGGGTGTCATCAGGTATAGACACATTACAATCCCAAGGATTACCTTGCACATTAACTACCTTGTAATCCCTTTCATTACCACGCACTACACTATGCTCTATCTTGTATTCATCTGTCTTACTATATGAATACCAATAGTCCATAACATCATGCTCACATGGATGCCTCATAGTTGCACACCCATAACACTTACATTTACTCATCTTTTATTCTCCTTGTTATAAAATTATCACGTTCAAGGTGGTGCTCATCTTGTTCCAATGGTTCACCACAACAGTTATCCCAACAATTCGGACACCTATCGGGCATCTCATCGAACATTGGTTCACCACAACACTCACTTACTAACTCATTAGTATACAGTATTTCTGTCATATTACTACTCCTTATCTTATTATACATTTGACATGGAACTCACTTACCATATCTCCATTAGTCAGAGCCTTATTGCCTATATTACCTGCAACATAATCACACCAACTATCCCACCAATAAGCAGTACCTTTTTTCTGTGTAAATTTTATATACTTACTTATCTTTTTAATCTTTGTATCTTTTTTTAATCCTTTAGATAGGCTCACATCAGCAGGTTTCATGCCTAATCTTTTTAGATTATGACTATCCAAACATGCCACATTAAATCCTAACATCTGCAATACAAAACCTGCTTTGACCATACCTAAATTAGGTACTTCAGTTAGCATATACATTAATTCTGTTATTGCCCCTACGTCATTAGTTTTATCCTTTAATCTAACAATAGTTTTATATAACTTATCCTTATTGGCTATTGTATACTCTAAAGATTTTCTTTTGTTACCCCATAATGCAATAGATTGTAATCCTTTATTATCTATGTCTAGCATTTGTTTGTAACAACTGCTCAATGGTTGTTGAATTGTGCATTGTGTAAACTGCATTATCCTAACTAATCCATCAGCATTCTTTAAACCATGACGCTTAATTATATAAGCATCTCTTTTATACATAATCGCTCCTATTTATCATTAACTAATTTATAAAAGAGTTTATCTATTTCTCTATCGGTCTTTAATGTCATATGTTTAATCAATCCATCCCAATAGAATTTTCTTTTATGACTGGCAATTCCTAATAATGCTTCATGCACTAGGAAATTAATCTTATCTTCCTTTGTTTCTTGTTGTACTTCTTTTTTATCCATTATATACCTCACTTATTTAAATTTAAAATCAAGACAATGTCTTGCTATTTTTGGTTATCCATTATATTTAACCAACAATTTTAAAAAATATGTATATTAACACTTTATAAGTACCAATATACCATAATTTCTAGGCACAACAACTGCCCCTATTTCTAGGGGCTTTGTCTTATGCTGCTAATCTTTCTTTTTCTTCATATGCTGCTGCCAGTATCTCATTTTCTTCTATCATCTTGCTGACAAATTCCTGTCTTGTTACTAAATTTTCAGGACTTGCATATTTTTCAAACATCGCTTCATACTTTGAAAGCCAATTAGTAAGGGCATCTTGACCACCAGATTTAACATATGGTGCACTGATGGAGCATTTCTCGCCTTTCTTATTTACATGCAATGTAAGTTTGTCAATATTAAGTACTTTGCATGCTCTTTCAATCTGTTTTTTTAGAGAGCCATTTGATAAGGCTTTAACCTCTTTCAAATCAGTGGCAAGTGTAACTAGTCTCTCAATGCCCTCAGGAGTTGCCATCCTATCTGTTATGTCTTGTTGTCTTGAAACTCCGTCATTTTTCTCTTTCAAAAAACTTATATATAATTCATTATCTGTCATTTTATTACCTCATATTAAGTTAAAAAATCAGGACAATGTCTTACTTTTTCCTCATCAAGACAAAGTCCTGATGTTTGAATCAATCTTGTTACTTGATTGATGTAAACATTATCGCATAGATTGATATAAATGTCAAGCCCCTACTATATAAGGGCTAAAAGCAGGACATTGTCTTGATATTGACCTAATATTCCCATTAGAATATAGTAATACAATGATATACTAATGCTCTAATATTATAAAACAATTATATAAATAACTATTAATATTAGGATATAACAATACACTAATACAACTGTATAATGATTTAATAATACAAAGATATAACTATATAATAATGTCCTAATATAAATATACATAAGCATACTCTAATATAATAATAAAGTAATACAATGACACCCTAATATAACCGAGTCATAATATAAGGAATAATTAATATGAGGTATTACTAATATAACCATCCCCTAATACAAGGTACTCATAATATAATCAAGGTATAATATAAGAATGTCCTAATATAGCCACCCCTACCCACCCTTTCGTGGAAAAAATAAAAAAAGTCGAACCATCCCATAAATAAAATTTAGTATTTTTGGTTTCGGACCTAAGAAATGTGTAGATTACTTCTACATAGTTTAGACATTTATGGTATAATATGTATATTATTTATTATATACTTAGATTAACTAGAATTAACTAGAGTCAGCATTATTAATCATCAATAAAAGTTAAATGCAAAACCTAGGAAATCTAGGAATACTAAGTATATATATATTATGTTACATTTATTATTACCAATTAATGATGTTTACTGTATAATATAATATATTATATTACTATATGAATTAATTATGAGTATAAAAAGTCCTGGTAAGAATTTGAGTACAATAGTATCCAAAGAAGAAGAAAATAACTTAGTAAAAGAATTGAAAGAAGATGCTAAATTCAAGGCTGCTTCCGTTACTGGCAAGAAACCTTCCGATGTAACAGTTACCATAAAGAAAACAAAAGGAGAAGGCTACGGAAAAGTTAGTAGAGCTGCTGGTGGAAAGGTTAGTAGAAGACCTAAAGGAAAAACATATTCACCTACTGATGATGACTACGGTAAAGTAGAGGAAATGGTTATTATTGGGTTAGACCAGCACACAATAAGTAAGATTATGGGGATTTCAAACACAACCTTACTTAAATACTATAAGCATACATTAGAAACTGCTAGAGAACAAAGAACTGCTAGGGTGGCAGGTGTGGCATACGAGATGGCAATGTCTGGAGAGAGTGCAGCAATGACTACATTCTGGTTAAAGACACAGGCAGGATGGACACCTAAGCAACATATTGTACATGAAGACAGAAACTTTGACGTTAGCTGGTCTGCTGATGAAGAAGACATAGCAGATGCTAATAGAAGGAAAGACGAAAAGGTACATTAAGGAGTTAAATGGGAGAGGAGAAACGTAAGGGCGTAGTAATACCCTATACGCCTAGAGAATTACAAGCTAAATTACATATAGAGTTAGCTAGGTTTAATGTAGTTGTCTGCCATAGGAGATTTGGTAAAACTGTATTTGCTATTAATCAAATGATTAAGTCAGCAGTAGAGGATTTACAAACTGGTAAGAAAGCACCTAGATATGCTTACTTAGCTCCTTTATTTAAGCAGGCGAAGACTGTAGCTTGGGATGAATTAAAGAGATTGTTAATAGATTTTCCTGATATAAAGTTCAATGAGGCTGAATTAAGAGCTGACTTTATGGGTGCCAGGATACAGTTATATGGGGCAGATAATCCAGATACTCTGAGGGGAATTTACCTCGATGGGGTTATTTTTGATGAGTATGCCCAGATGAACCCTAAGATGTACTCAGAGGTTATAAGACCAGCACTATCAGATAGAAAAGGATGGGCAGTCTTTATTGGTACACCCAAGGGGAAGAATGAGTTTTATGACTTATATCATTCTACTAATGACAAAAAGGGTTGGAAGAGATTTTTATTTAAAGCTAGTGAAACGGGGATATTAGATGATGAGGAGTTGGAACTCGCTAAGCAAGATATGGCGGATACGGAGTTTGAACAAGAGTATGAGTGTTCTTGGTCTGCTGCACTTAGAGGTGCATATTATGCTAAGGAGATTGAAGCAGCGTATGATGAGGGTAGGGTTGGTAAGGTTCCTTATGACCCATCTAAACAAGTAGTAACTGCTTGGGACCTTGGGGTCTCTGATAGCACCAGTATATGGTTTGCACAGTATGATGGTAAAGCTATAAATATTATAGATTATTATGAGAGTAGTGGCGAAGGATTACCACACTACATAGATGTATTAAACCACAAAGAGTATAGGTATGGTGCACATATTGCCCCACACGATATAGTGGTAAGGGAATTTTCTACAGGTAAAAGTAGAAAGGACCTAGCCTTTAGTTTAGGTATAGACTTCCAGGTTGCACCAAAGTTAAAGGTTATGGATGGTATTGATGCTGTCAGAACTACATTAAATAAATGTTGGTTTGATGAGTTAAAAACCAAGAAGGGCTTAGAAGCATTACTACAGTATAGAAGTAGTTATGATGATAAGAAGAAGATATGGAGCCAGAAGCCTGTCCATGATTGGACCTCACATGCTAGTGATGCTTTCAGGTATCTATGTGTAACAGAACCAGTATTTACAGGGAACGAAAGTGTCTGGTCAAGGGATTTACCTAAGCAAGATTTATCTTGGGTAGTATAGGAGAACATATGAACATAAACCCACAGTGGTTAATAAACAAAATTGAAGAATTACATAAGGATGTTAAGGACTTAAAGGAAATAATTAAAACAGTCCCTACCCCTAAAGAAGAAACAAAATATCCTATTAACAAAAAGAAATAGGATTACACCGAGATTGCTCAATTAAGAGAATCTCATTTTTAAACCTCGCTTAATAAAAGGAGAATAAGTATGAAAGACTTAACAATGTTTGACCCATTTAAAAATTTAACGGTAGGCTTCGATGATGTATTTGAACAACTCAGCGACCTTACACGTTTTGAATTACCAAAATATCCACCATATAATATAAAAAAGACAGAAGGCAACAAGTACCAACTTGAGATGGCATTAGCTGGTTTCAATAAAGTTGACTTAGATGTGGAAGTTAAAGACAACACTCTAAAAATTTCTGGAAATACCTCTGATGAAGAGGAAGGTGGTTTTGTTTATAAAGGTATAGCACAAAGAGCATTCACAAGACAGTGGGCTTTAGTTGATTACCTTAAAGTATTTAACGCTAAGTTCAAGGATGGAGTTCTTACAGTAGATATGGAACTAGACCAGCCTGAAAGTAAAGTAAAGAAAGTAAAGATTAAGTAGTATGTATGTTTGCTATATTACTTACTGTAGCTTTACTCCTTGCGGTGTTAGCTAGATAAAATCATAGCCCCTCTAACGAGGGGTTACACGGAATAATTTATGGCAAAAATGACAAAGAGTGAACTATCACAACATGTAGAGCATGAGATACAAAGTGCACTAGGATATGGTGATGGTAAGTTAACCCAACAAAGGACCGATGCCTTAGATAGGTACTATGGTAAGAAGTATGGTAACGAGCAAGAAGGTCGCTCCCAGATTGTCACAAGAGATGTAGCTGATGTAATAGAATGGATTATGCCTAGCCTAATGAAGATATTTACAGGCGGGGATAAGGTAGTTCAGTTTGAACCACAAGGTCCTGAAGATGTGGATATGGCTAAACAAGCTACAAGCTATACTAATTATGTAATAATGAGACAGAACCCTGGGTTTAATATTATATACTCTTGGTTCAAGGACGCACTACTACAAAAGAATGGTGTAGTCAAACACTACTGGG
>Ga0208668_1000065_pt1 | contig 24637 bp, 20 predicted proteins | sample 18_taG_FD_184093 | JGI IMG/M metagenome (GOLD analysis project Ga0208668, IMG submission 184093) | Marine viral communities from the Subarctic Pacific Ocean - 18_ETSP_OMZAT15316 metaG (SPAdes) (version 2) | ecosystem: Environmental > Aquatic > Marine > Oceanic | place: Pacific Ocean | collected...
ATATAGTGAGGTATGATTATCCTCACTATTACAGATACGGATATGATTACTATTACAGACCATTAGAAGTTCGCCAGTATCGTCAATATACGCCAGTTAGAAGTGGAAGTAGTGGTGGCGGTAAAGAGGTTAGTGGGACTACCCACACAGGAACTGTGAGAAAAGATACACCAGAGAGAAAGAAATCTTGGGGGAATAAATACTAAAATGGATGGCGAAAACAATTAATAATAATAATAACAAGGAGATAAAATGATATTAGATAAGTACAGATTAAGAAAAGAACAAGGTACACTTTCTCTTAAAAGAGTAGGTTACGATGTTATTTTAACTCGGGATGGAGAAGGTGTCCCTGATAAAAAGATTACTTCTGCCTATGTAAAAGATAAATTAAAAGAATTAGCTGTATCTAAAAGTGAATCAATAGTTTACTATGAAAATATGATAAGTGATTATGAAGAAGCTTTTAAAGATATTAAAGAACAAGAAGCCTTAGTCTTATAATGGCAGATATTATAATAGATAGCGACTCTGGTAAGTTAAAAGCTGGAGGAGACCAAGATTTAGAAATATATAATGACGGTAGTCATTCTTATATAAAGAATACTGTTGATGACCAAACTATAGTCCTTGCGACTAGTACTGGCGGGGCTACCACTACTGCTGTTACCGTTGATGGTAGTAATGATGTAACAATGGTAGGTAATATCATAATGGCAGACGATACTTCCATTGGTATTGCTGATGATGCTGAAAGAATTGAATTTGATGGGGCTGGTGATATATCTTTATTAGGTGCCAATGTCGGCATCGGGACAGTGTCGCCTAATATTACTGGATTTACAAAAGCCTTAACTATAGATGGAGGTTCTGCTGCTTCCAGTGGACTTGAATTAGCTAAAAATGGTACGGTAAAAGGTGCATTATTTGTTGATGGGGGTGATGATGAATTAACACTTGCACAAGTTGCACCTGAGAAATTATATTTTAATACTGGCGGGACTGGCACTTCATATAGGCGTATGACCATAGACTCATCAGGCAATGTCGGAATTGGAAAAACCCCTGAAGCATGGACATCTTTTAACAAAATATTAGAAGTTGGTGATGCCTACAATATTGCTAATGCTTCTGGTCAGACTTATGTGTCAAATAATAGCTATTACGATGGTTCTTATAGAGCGATTGTATCAGGGTATGGTACTTATATACAGCATAGTATAACTGGTTCAGGGATTATATTTGGAACAACATCAGATACAAAAGAGGAAGATGTGGCATTTACTGGTAGGGCTGAACGTATGCGTATCGACTCTGCAGGCGACGTAACAATACAAACAGGCGACCTCATCATGGGTACAAGTGGCAAAGGTATTAGTTTTGCAGCAACTGCTAATGCTGGTGGAATGACAAGCGAAATCCTCGATGATTATGAGGAAGGGACTTTTAGTCCAACTCTGGTGGATGATAGTGATGTTGAACCTAATACTTGGGGAGATTATATACAAAGGTATGGTTATTATACTAAAATTGGTGATGTGGTTCATATTCAGGCTAAAATGAGACCCCGCAATCTTACTAATATGAATACAGCTGCTGCTTTTAAAATAGCTAATCTTCCTTTTCCTATAAGTTCTGCTAATAGCTATTATCCTGCATTTGCCATCGGTGGATGGGGTGGCACAGCTTGGGGTTCTAACTATGCTTGTATAGTGGGCGTTAATAATACTAGTTATATAAATGTTTATGTAACTGACGGGGATACATCTACAATAATGACGCTTGCTACTTTCTCGGCTAATGGAGACGTGCAATTTTCTGGTACGTATCATACATAATAATTCAATACTATATGGATATATAGTTGGAAACGAATAACAATAAGGAATAAAAAATGGCTTTAACAAAAGAAGTAAAATACGACAAGATTGAAATTGTCGGTGATTACAAAGCGGTACAATGCCGTCAAGCAACCATAATTAGTGAAGATGGAGTAGAACTTTCAAGAAGTTTTCATCGTCATGTACTTCACCCCGATTCAGATATTAGTGGTGAACCACAGGAAACGCAAGACATCTGTAATGCAGTTTGGACAGATGAAGTGAAAGAAGCTTGGGCTGAATTTCAAGAAAGTCAGTCAATTGGTGAATAACCTACAATCCTACAATACTACGCAAAATTTAATGAGATAATGAGCAGTGATTATTAGAAGAAGTTCACAAGGAGAGAATATTCGTATTTATAGGAATACAACACCTGGTGCTACAAGGATAAGAAATTATAAAGATGGTAAGACAGCAAGCGTATCTTATCCACCTTCTAAGGTATATTTCGTTACTGTTGATAGTGAAGTTGTCAAGTCTACTAATAGTTTAAAAGTCGCAGAAGAGTTTTATACTACAGAATGTAAAAAAGTATATCCCAATACTCATGGAAGACAATTAGTTGGTAAGCATAAGATGATAAATAAAGTATGTACTGCAAAGGATGATTACCCAACAAGTTCAAATACTAAAAATGATATAAAATCGTTCTTAGACATTAGAAGTGTAAGTTATGATTCAGATGATACTAAAAATAAATTATTAGATATTGTGACAAGTTTAAACCCATACTCCGAATTAGAATGGTAAAAGATTATTTAGATAAAATAATTGTTTGTTCTCTTTTTCTAAATAGCATTTTAATTGCTATTATTCTTAGCCAAACAAGTCATAAATTGATGCCTACGATTATAATCGGATTGCTTATAACAATTGGATTAAAAATTACTAAGAAAGTATGGAATGATTAATCTTGAGACATATGCAGAATATGGGGCAATTGGAGTAATAGTAGTTTTGTTTGCTATGATGATAATCAATTTGATTAAAAGTCAAAAGATACAGAATGAGGACTTAGATGGGATTAGACAGTCAATTGCTAAGGGTGAGACTAAGATGTCTAATATTGAAGGAATAGTATTAAAGATGTTGGATAGATGGAATCGTTCAGATGAAATCTCTCAAAGACATAGAGAAGATATAGTGAAGGAATTAAATGATGTTACAGACGGCCTAGCATACTTAAAGGGCAGGATAAATGGAAAATGAATAAGAGTCAAGTGGATAATTGGAGAACAGATACACAAACAAGATTAGAGGAGTTGACCATTATGAGTGCCAAGCAAAATAGTGACATTCATTATATTAAAGATACTGTAGATGAAATCAAAAGTCTAGTAAAGGAACAAAACGGAAGAGTTAGGACATTGGAACAGCAGACCTCATATATTAAAGCTATTGGTGCTGTGGTTACCGTATTCTTTTCTGGTTTCATTGGCTGGATTTTTAACACGAGGAGTTAATATGAGTGAAGTAATCAGTTTTGTAGGAGGTAATTATCTTGTAATCTTATCATCGGTGTCAAGCATTGTTGGTGGGTTTGCAGTTTTAGCCTCTCTTACACCGAATAAAAGTGATGATAGAATAGTACAAATCATTTTAGATGTTGTAAATTTTATCGGAGCTAACTTTGGCAAAGCAAAGAATGATAAATAATAGGGTAAAAGACGATGTTAAAAAAGATAATAAGTCGTTTAGTTCGCAAACATGGCATGGTGGGAATCTTGCTTATGATTGGCGACATTGCAGTTAAGCAAACTAAGACAAAAGAAGATGATAAAATCTGGGCAAAGGTCAAAGAGTTATTAGAAAGTTTCTAGCGTGCCAAAACAAATCTGGAAAATAGATGAGTTTCATGGTGGAATTAATGATAATGCAGACCCCAGAGATATTCTAAACAATGAGTTGGCTGTCGCTGAGAATGTGGCAGTCAGCGAGTTAGGTAAATTGAGAATGTTGGGAGGAGTTGGGGATGCTCATACAGCTCCTACTGACGCAGACGTATCTGCTGGATATGGATTGTTTCAATTTAGTCATGATATGGCTGGGGCTGATGTTGTGGGAGAAGTAGCTATAGCTCCAACCGATTACTTAGCTTTATCTGATACTCTCGATACTACTGGTGGAGATTCTAGTACTTCAGTTATAGATTTAGCTGCGGATGGAGGGGCATGGTCTGACGGAGGGGCTGATAATGTAGGAGTTACATTTAGTAATGCAGTTAGCGGAAAAGCTGATATGTATTTTGTAGATGGAGCCCTTAGAGTTTCAGATGCTGGTTTTGATGCGACAGCTGCTCCAAAGTGGTATGGATATATTGGAGATAATTCTAGTGGGACTGCAGCTAATAAAGTGATGATGACTACAGCTTCTACAAGCGTTTCTCTTCCTAAAAAGTTTTATGAAAGAAATTCTAAAATTGCTAAGCCATCCAGTTCTACATATGAACCTGCCGAAACTCAACCTATACATTCTGCTTCATATACAGCAGCGGCATCTGAAATAAATGCATTAAGCCTTACTTCTGCGACTAGTGCTAGTGATGCTGTTGTTCATGGTAATATAACTGGAGCAAGCGTAGATGAGGTAACAAGAGTTATTGTTGAAATAGAAGCTGTAATGAAAGATGATTCATTAAGCATAGCTGGGTCATGGGATTATGATATTAAAGTTGAAGAAGATGATGGAGGTAACGAAATAGAGATTACTGATAATATAGGTCAAGGGCCATTAATAAATTATCATAGTTTTGAATATACTTCTAATGTTACAGTTGACCAAGATTGGAGCATTACATTAACGGTAGCCAGCATAGATACAGATAGCATTGAACGTATAAAAGTTAATTCTGTGGAATTTATTAAAGCATCTGGGAGCTATTCTGACCATACTGGTTTATCTAACTCATCACATAATTTTCATATTTCATTAAAACAACATAGTGGTTCAGTCACTGATGCTTTCGGATGGGGAGAGAAATGGGAAATAGGAATGAGTCTAATCTATGATGGTAATCAAGAAAGTCTCATTAGACAATTAGTAGATGAATCTGCAACAACAGATAAGGTTTTTGATTGGACAAGTTATAACGATAGACCTCCAGATATAGCAGTGTTTTGTCAATATGGTACAGGTTGGAACCCTAGAATAACTGGAGCTGTTGTTTATATGAAAAGAGTTTTAGATAAACAATGGTATCCACAATTAGAATTAGATTTTGTAAGAGGGAACGGGACTGCTATTTTTTCTGATAAAGAAAGACCTGTCCAGTTTGCGTCTCTTGACAGTGTTAATAGTTATATATTTCAATTTTATCAAGAAGATTTATTAGAACCTCAATTTGCTCTAACATACGAATCAAGAACTGGGATTAGCCATGAGGAAAAATCAATATCATCTCTTTGGAAAACATCTTGTGTTGCAAATAGAAGAGCTTATATAGGAAATTTAAAAACTGCCAATGAGGATGGTACGGTGGAATTTTTGCCAGATACTATGATTAGAAGTCTTCCAAATAAATTTGATATATTTCCTATATCTGAGAAGGTTGACGTAGCTATTAATGATGGAGAGGAAATAATTGCTATTGAGGAATTTAATGATAGGATATTGCAATTTAAAGAAAGAACCTTATATATTATTAACGCCTCTCAAGATACAGAATTTTTAGAAGATAAATTAGATTATAGAGGGGTAACTCATCAAGCATCGGTATTTAAAACAGAATATGGTATTGTTTGGGCTAATGTGCATGGATGTTTTTATTATGATGGAAGAAGGGTAAATGATTTATTAGAGAAAGATGGAAGACCTTTGATTAAGCAATCAACGTGGGAAAGCTTTGCGGGGACTCCATTGGTAGGATATACTCCAAAAACAAAACAAGTTATAGTTGTAAGAGATTGTAGAGCATTATTTACACTTACTGGTTCAATAAATGTAACAGGCACGAACACAGCTGTACCTGGTACTGGAACGAAATTTCTTACAGAGCTTCATATAGGAGATAGCATTGTTGTTTCTGGAGAAACGAGAACAGTGTCTTCAATTACAAATAATACTACGGCAACAGTTAGTGCTGCTTGGGGTAGCGATTTAGCTAATGACGCTTCACCAGATTGTATACCAGCAGGAGATGCATATATATATGATATGATAACAAAAAGTTGGACTAAAGCTGTTGGGGCCTTTCCAACTACTAATAAAACAAATTTTGCAATTGATTGGGCTGGGGATTTAATTTATTCAAGTCATGATGGAGATGCAACTTCTCTTTTAAAGAAGTGGACTGATACTCCAACACAAACTTTGCCTAAGGTTATTACTAAAGATATAGACTTTGGGAATCCAAGTCAAAAGAAGTCTGTTAAAAAAGTATATATATCATATAAAGGAGACGGTTCTGCGGTGACATTTCTGTATGGGAAGGATGGAATTATACCTGCCTCTAATTTTTATAGAACTGGGGCTGATGGTTCAAGTACAAATGCGACTGATAGTGCAACCCCACTTCATTCAAGCACTGTTGGTATAGATGATTGGGTATGTGCAGAATTAAAACCAGTAGCAGGTTCCATTACTTGTAATAGTTTTAGAATAGCAATAGATGGTACAGCTGGGACTGATTTTGAAATCAATGATATATCTATAGTATATAGACCTAAGTCGGTGAAATAAAGAATTGATTAATATGAACAGATACATTAACTTTAGTAAATATAATAAGGTCTAAAATGGCACGTGTAGGTCAATACAAAGCTCTCGGTACAAAATTAGGTGGATATAAGTCTACTTTATCTAAAATTGAATCTAAGGAATATGGTAAAAAACATGCTGATTGGAAAGCTGCGGAGGAAATATCATTATATAACCAAATAGGTGGAACTGTTGCTAATGTCATCGGCATTGCGCAGGAATCAAGGATTGCAAGAGAACAAGCAGATATGTATGCTAGAGAATTTGGGATTGACCCAGGTGACAAATTTGCTAAGAGAGTCACTAAGGAAGGCAAAGAGCAAAATCCATGGCTGAAATTGTCCGAAGAAGCACAAGATGAAGCATTTTGGGCAGATGAAAATATGAGTGATAAAGTAGTCGGGTTGCCTGAGACTCCAGATTCTCAGTCATCTTTGTTTGAAGGAGAACCAGGAGAAACTTCACCTATATCTAGACAAAACATTAGTGGTGGGATTGCTGATACTGAGACAGCATATCAAGAAAGTTTAAAAAATTTTTCCCCATCTCCACGTAAGTCGGTTCATCAATTAGAGAGTGAATCTTTAAGAAGCAATTTTAAAGAGCAAGACTACGACACAATGGGAGGAAGGACTGGGGCAACTGCTTATAAAGAAATATCTACATCTACCCCTACTATTATGAGCCAAAATCCAAATGTTTATGGGATGGAGAATGAAGCTTTAAGAAATGCAAATTCTCCTTATCTTCAAAACCCAGACGATTATAAACCATCAGGTGTATCTCCTACATTTTTACCCAATGAGGTAACTGATAATACGGCTTTTAATGCCGTGTCAGACCCTCTGTTGGGAGATTTAGATACAAGTGTTAAATCTTCTTCTGTTGAGCAAGCTATGCTAAATAAATTTGGAAAATCTGGGGCTAGTAAAGATAAGCTAGATGAATTAATTGATGTTATAGGAACTGTTGAATCTGGAAATCAAAATATTGCTCAAATTGGAGGGGGACCTGGTCGTGGAATATTTCAATTTGAAACTGGAGAAGGAAAAGGAATGCATACAGCTTTAAATAGAATAAAAAGAATGTATACAGAAAAAAAACATCTTGGTCAAGATACATATCCATCTTGGATTGATGATGCTTCAAACCCAAATCACGAAAACTATTTAGATGCTACAAAATTAAGTCCTTCTCAACAAAGAGAACTTCTTATTGCAGATTTATACATGAAAGCAGGAAGTGATGAATATTTAAAAACAGCATTTAGTAGTGGAAATTATAAAGATTTATGGTTAGAAAGTCATTGGGCTGGGGCAGACGAAGATAAAGAATCTAAATCTGCTTATTATGATAGTGTTATGACTAAAAATAAAAGGAGAAAATACTAATGGGATTTGGTTCAACAATGGCTGCGTCCGGGGCTACTTCTTTACTGGGTTCTTTCGGGACTGGGGCTTCGATAGGCGGGGCTGCTGGTGGGGCTTCTATGTTAGCTACAAATCCTATTGGATGGGCTATGCTTGGAATCGGGGCTGCCACTTCTATGCTGGGGACTGGAGCCGAAAGAAAAGCTGGTGAAAGAAAGATGGGATACATAGGTGAACAACAATCTATGTTAGCGGGAGCAGGTCAACAAGTTACTGAATTAGCTGGTATGAAAACAGAGTTAGCTCAAGACGTATATGGTACAGACCTTAATAGGTCTATGTTCCAAACTGGTCAAGACTTATTTGGATTAAAAAGACAGGGGGAAAGCGCAGCTGCTCGTACAGGATTTGCTCATTCTGGTCAAGTGCAAGGTCAAATACAAAGAGGGATGGAGGCTGGTGTCCAATCTTTTGGATTTCAAAGACAAGGTTTGCAAGATGTTCTTGGTCAAAAATTAATGGACATATCTGAATGGGAGGGTGGAGAGCAGGGCAGAATAAAATCCGAACAAGCAAGATTGAAATATGAAATGAAAGAAGCAGTAGCTCAAAAAAATAAGAAATTTCTGGGGATATTCTAATGGCAAATGGATTAAGTGATATATTAAGTGTATACAGGCAGGGATTGGCATCTGAAAGGCAATCCAGACAGGCTGAAATGCAGTTTGCTTTACAAGCTATGCAATTTGAATCTGCTCAAAGGTTTAGAGAAGAAGGTAGGCAAAGAGAAGATATAATGGGAGTCTTAGATTACACCAAGAAATCAGCTGAGCAAGCTAAGAGTTTAGATGCAGGTGAAATATATTCAAGGATTAGTTCTCTCGAACCAATTATATCAGCTGATGTCGACACAGAAACTATGTCGATTACAAACTCAGATAGTATTATTAAAACATTATCAAAACCATTAAATAAACGAGGTAAATATGGGTTTTCAATTGACCAAGCAACTCAAATAGTAACTATAGCAAATTTACATCAAATGGCTGGAAAGAATGCTAAACTTGTATCAACTGCTCAAAGGGCAACTGAAACATTTGCCAAGCAAGTCGCTAGGGACTATGAGCAATACCCCAATTCTGGACTTATGAAAGCCATGGAAAAATCTGGATTGATATATAAAGGACTTGACCCATTACAAAAAGAATTATCAGCTGATACCTATCTTGGTGTAAGGGATGCATTAATAGCTCTTGAAAATATTGATAAGGAACAATCAGAAATTGCATCTGGAGATTATAAAGTAGACACTCCAATAACTATTGGGGATGTGTCTGAATCAGATGTTGGTCAAATGGATTGGAAACAACTAGCTGTACCTATCGCTAGGGAACTAACAGAGCCTTCACCTACTCAAGTAGACTTGCAATCTATTGATTTAGGAGCAACAGATGAAGATATAATTAAATCTTTAGATTTCTTAGACCCTAGCAAAACTGCAGAGGTGAGGGCGGAACTAGAGAGTTTAAATAAAAATATTTCAAAGAAAAGAGCAAAATTAGATATACTAGCAGTTGAAAGGGATTCTCTGGTTGCTGATTATGAAAAATGGAACGAAGAATTTAATTGGCAAAAAAAGCAAGAGAAGGCAGCTGGTGTGGCTGGAGATGCTCAATCTGAGCAGAAACATTCTAAAGAAGCTGAAAGATTAGCTAAATTAATAGGACAAAGAAGAGGTGAGGAGACAACCTCTAAAGCTGCAAAAGAATTTGAAATACAAGAAAATATAGAAATCTTTCCTGCTGGGTATACAAGAAAAGCCTTTGAGGAACCAGGGGCAATTGGGAAAGCATTTGGTAAATTCTTTGATGTACCATCTAAAGAATGGGCAGAAGAAACAAAGGGAGTTCAAATCTTACAACTTTCAAATGATATAAGAAAACTAGTGAAACAAAGAGAATCTCTTAGCGGTCGGTAGAAATGGCTGACAACCTTACTCTTAGATTAAAAGAGGAATTAGAAAAAAGACACGGGAAAATAGTCTCTGAGGCTGATGTATCCTCGTTTTTACAATCCCAAGGTCTTTTATCTGGTGGGGCCGCTGTTCCACAGACCCCACAACCTATACAATCCCCACAATCTGCCCAAGCTCCATCATATGAAGGAGTACCACCTTGGGAAATTCCTCAAAATTTACCAGACCAAGAATCTAAAAGTAGTCTTATAAATGCAGTCGGGGCTGGTCTGTGGACTTTCTTTGATGTAGCATCTTTTGGAGCTCTCGGTGTTGCAGCTGGTTACGAGGAAAAACAAGGTGATGAGTCTTTTCGTTCAATGATTGACTTTGAAGACCCAATGGCTAAATGGACTGGTGCGGTAGGTGGATTAGCTGGGTTTGTAAAAGGAGCTCCAATAAAAATAGGTGGTAGAGTAATGACAAAGATTGCTCAACCATTTATAAAAGCAGCTGGATACAAAACTGTAGGTGGAGTATCAAAACAAATGCTTAAAAGGGGGGCTGAACTTGGAGTTGATAAAACAGCAGCTAAGGAAATTACTCATCATTATTCTAATTTAGCTAGGAGAGCACAAACTGATGTTAATTTTGCAAAAACATTTGGAGAGAAAGCCACTAAATTATTAGTTAATTATACAGATGATGCTCTGCAAATGGGGAAAATAAGTCCAGCTGAATCTGCTGCAATTAGAAAAATGTTTGGCGAAAACTATATGAAGAGACCTTTGCAGGATTTCATAGGTTTGATGGGGACTAGAATGGCCAATCCTAGACTTGCAAGAGTAGCTGGCTCTTTACTTAATGAATCTATAATGTTTAGTGCGATTGATACTATTTTTGAAGGAGTGTCTGTATTAGATGACCATCATTTTGATTGGACAGCTCCAGTTTGGGGGGCTTTTACTGGAGTAGCATTTTCTCAATTACAATGGTTAAATCCAGTTGGTAAAGGTTCTAAATGGAAACTTGACTTTAAACAGGGAATAAGAGGAGCTTTTGGTAAAAAACCTCAATATCATACATTTAATGACCAACAATTAAAAGGGACTGCTAGATTCTTTGGTGAATCACTTGATAGATTTGCAAAAGAGGAACTCAAAACTGTTAAAAATCATGTTGTAAACATAGAAGGCAAAACTATTGATTTAAGTTCTGATAATGTTTTATTACAAGTTGCTAAGAAATTTGGAGGGTATCAAGCAGGTAAAGATGCTTTAATAAGATATTTTGAATCTCAAAGAAAATTCTTTGGTAAAGAAATTATGAAATATTCTACTGGAGAGGGGCTTGTTAATATACAAAAGAATTGGTTTAGAATGGCTGCTGGTGGAGTCGCTTTTAATGCCCATACTCTTGCAGAAATGGCTTTACATGGGACAACGCCAGGGTTCCATGATATGTTACCTCACTTTCTTATAGGCGCCTTTTTACAAGTTGGTAAAAATCCAGCTAGTTTTGATTTAAACTCTGGAAGAATGAATCAATTTCGTAGTAATCTAAAAATGCTTGGTATAGATTCAAAGCAATTAAATTATATACCATCTCTTGCTAGGACTCCTAATAGATTTAATAATGGTGTAAATAGACAAACTCATCCAGAAACATTAAGGATGTATGAAGAACTTGGAATTGGAAGTGATATTATTGAACCAACTGATATAAGCCTTAAAGAAGGGGATATAAGTATTAACATTCAAGGTAATTCAAAGTATGAAAAAATTGCTCAAAGAGTTGCCCCTCAATTCAGACATGGTAAAAGTCCAGATGCTATAAGTACAAAAGATGCTCAAAGACTTGTAGATGCTTTTGAAGCCGAGACTGGAGTTACGAAATTAGAAGATTATGACAGACATTTTGATAGTTTAGCTGTTGAAAATACAGCTCTATTAGAAAGAGATATTCCTAGTCTTGTTAAACAGGTAATGCTTGCTGATAAAGGCCAAGAATTGGGAATGAATGAAAAAACTAAAGAAGGTAAAACAATTATTCAAGGCCCTGATGTTATTATGGCTTCTGAAGAAATTTATCAATTAGCAAGAGAAGGTAAACTTGATTTTATAAAAGATTCTGAAGGGAATACTATTACTGATGGTACTTTAGCATTAGAAAAATTAAATGAAGCTCTTGGTGGATATTCTCAAGTTTTTAGGACAAGTAGACTTTTAAATGAAGTAATTGATTTACCTTCTGATAAAATGACAAAAACAGTTCATACATTAGAAACTATTAAAGATATTTATGAAAGTATTACTTTAGTAGAAGCTAAAATAAATGATGCTTTTCCAAGTAAAATGTCTTATTCAGATGCTTTCACATTTAAAAACTCAGCCTCAGATTATATTATGATACTTGCAAATAATATAAATTTAAAAAATTCAGCTATGGTTAGAGATATTTTTAGTAAAGATTATGGCCAAAGAGATGAATTAATTTCTTTAATGAGAGCAGCTGGAATTCTTGAAGGAGATTTAGTTAACCCTCTATTAAGAAAGAGTATTGAAAATATTGAGTTTATAAAAGATGATTCTGTTCCAGAGAACGAAAGAGAAGCTAGGGAAGGTGAACTTAGACGAGGATTAAAGAAAATATTACAATTGCAATCTGTGACTGGAGGTTACGAAAGGTCTGAAGGTGTTGATAAAAAACCAATTGAAATTGCAGATGCAGAAAAATTAATAGGATTTATATCTGGAGCAGGGTTAAAAGATATATCTAATACGTATGATTGGATGCATCAAGAAACTATAAACTTTATCATAAGAGATAAAATTGGTTCTTCAAATCTTGAAATGCAGGAAATGACTGCATTTTTTGAAATAGCAGAAGCAGGGATGGCTAATTTTAATTTAGATATGAAGTCAGGTCGTCAAGGTTTTGATATAAAATTATTAGATACAACTTTAGTTCCAGAATCAGTTATGGATGCAGCTATTGAATACAATGATTTTGTTAGAAAGATTATTGCAAAAAGTGGAGGGTTAATAGAACCCGCTGGTAAATCGATAGCACAAAGTAAATATGATATACTTGGTTTAAAAAATCTGTTACCAGAATATAGAAAAAATGGTACACTTAATCGAGATAAAGCTCAAGAGTATTTATATGATTTTATGGAAATACTTCCAAAAAATAGTCAAATAATGCATGATGTGGCGCAATACACTTTAGAAGGAGGGAGCGCCGATGTTCTTAATTGGTTAATAAGAGCTGGAGTAATGAAATATAGCAATAAATCTGGTAAACAATATGAGGTTATTGTTGAAAAATTTTCACCTGAATTAGAAGCTAAATTAAAAAATAAAATAAAAAAGAATGGTTTTGATGAACATTATATAAAAGATGTGATTTCATCAGAGGAACAAGCTTCTCGAGCTGCTCATGGCGATGAAAGATTTATGGTTGACATGGATTCTAAATTTGATATGAATACATTTTTAGAAAAATATAATATTGAAGGTGTAGATTATTCTGTTAAATCTAAAGAAATGAAACGAGAAGTGTTTGAGAGTTTATTTTTATCTGAGGTAAATGACCCAAAAGATAGAATACCAGCTGCTCAAATAGTAGAAAATGTTTTAAAAAGAATAGAGATAAAAAATACTACTACTAATAAATATGTAAAATACTCAGAAATTGATGCAGCCCAAAAAGAATTTGTTAAGAAAGAGATTGTTGGCGATTTAGTAAAATTGATTGCAAGTCAATATAATACAACAAAAATAAATTTTATTAAAATGGAAAATGGGCAAATTAAAGAATCCACTAAATTTCAACAAGAAACAAGATTAAATACTCTTTTAAGAGAATTAGAGATATCTCCTGTTATAATTGAAAAAGAGGTGGTTGATTATGAAATGTTTGAAGGTAGAATACAAAGGGTATTTAAGAACGTATTTACCGATACCACAGATTTACCAAGATGGCAAAGAACCTCTATAATAAAATTACACAAAAAATTAAAAGATGATTTAAAATCAAGAGAAACTTCTTTTGGGTTAACGAATCAAGGTGGAATGGAAATTTTTCAAATATCTAAAGATACTGCCCCAATTGCTATAGCAAGACAAGATTTTCCGAATATGCATGCTAAATATATTGAATTTGCGGATTGGGCTTTAAAACAAAGAAATATAGATGGAGGAGTCAAAGGTCAAATACAAAAAATAATTGATAAAATTAACGAACCTACTAAAATAGTTAATAATGAAGAAATTGGTAATCCGACTACTTTTGATTATCAATATATGTTATCACAAATTGTGTTTAACGATATGTTAAGAGGTAGTAAAAAAACTTCAGCTTTAGAAGATTTCCTTAATGGATTTGATGTAAGTAAAACTATGGGTCGTGTAAAACTATATGATTCTAAAAACTTTGTTAAACATGATAGAAGTCTATTAAGCAGTATGATGGAACTTTATAAAAAAGAATTAAATGACAATAAGACTCACGATGCAATCGGAAAAATAATGCAACAAAATGGATTTAATGTTGCTATATGGAATGATAAGGATTATGCGAATGTTAATACAGAAGTTAGAAGTATATTAAAAGAAAATGGATGGAGCCAACAAAAAATAGATAAATTTTTTAAGGATGTTATCGGTGACGCCCATGATAAGTCATCATCATTTGATAGCATTGCCTTTGTTCCAATAGGTACGATGAGATATGCTCATTCAATGATGGGGAATAATCCAAATTCTACAAATCCAGTAAAACCTGCTATTGCTTCTGGTGGTAGAAGTGGTCAGCTTTTACTTGGAAAAACTTTATTTGTTTATGACAAATCATTAGATACTTTTTTCAAAAATAATGATAATGTTGATATTCTATTGGCGTCTACTGGAGCTAAATCTTTTAATAAGGGGTTGGATAGAGATGGGTTGGATAGTAGTCTAATAAATAAACCTTATAACCAGATAAATTCTACTACAGTTTTAGGAAAACAAAAGATAAGAAAGATTCCTATTGATGCTGTTGGATTTAAGCCTGAGGTTGACAAGCCTTTTAAAGATGCTGTTGAATCTACAAGTGATTATAACTATATGACCAATGAAGAATCTAAGAATATGTTTAACGAAAACTATCGTGATGATATTATAGATGCTGTTGATGGTATGAGAAAAGAAAACATTAGTGGAGTCACAAGAAGAAGATTTATTTTAGATATATTTGGTAAAGATGCTTTTAGTGTTAGTCCAGAATCAGGTGGAAGTCAGCATTTATCAAACATAGCCAAATTTGTTTCAATGCATAGGGATGCCGACCCAATGTCTTATAGTGAAAATATTGTCAAAAATAAAATTTATAATCATTATATAAATAGAATTTTAAATGGCAAAAGAACTACTATAAAAATAGAAAATGGTAATGATGTTAGATATGGAGGGCAAGCCCCCGTTATACAAGTTGCAGATGCTAGACATAGATTAAAGCCTACTATTGTAAATGAAGAAGGCAAGATGGAGATGCGTGGAGAAATAATGATTGGGCATCATGAGAGATTTTCAAGCGTTTCTGAAATTGTAAAGAGTGGAAGACAAATGATTCTTGTTGATGGTGCGAAAACAATAGACCCAAAAGAATTCTTTGGTAGTTATGAAACAAAAAAAGAAGGTAAAAAGTATTATTGGAATGATTTGTTAGAGGCTGGTTTAGATTTGGGTACTTTGCATGACCTTATTGAAGCTGGGAAAACTGGAGTAACTCCCTATAGCAAAAATCTACAAATTGGAGTAGTGACAAATAGAAAACCTCATACAAGACCTAATGATACTGCTATTTTAGGATTAAAAGGATTTCTTGATAAAGCATATGGAAAGTCTGCTCTTGTAAATAGTCTTGATATTGTCAATTTATTTGAAGGTGATTATGATGCTGATAAAGTTGATTACTTTTATGGAGCTAGAAAAGCTGTTCACGAACATGCTAAAAGGGTATCTGATTTATTTGTTCAAGCAATTGACCCTGATTATTTAAAAATAGAAACTAACTTTAGTTGGGCAGATGACCCATCGAAAGTTGCAGAAAATATAGAAAGAATGGCTGCAAGTAGTGACCTTGCAAAAAAGACAATTGGGGTAGTCCAAAAAATTCCTAGAAAATTAGGGTATTTAAATAATATTGCTATGGATGGGACGAATGACCCTGGTCTTAAAATAAGATTCGGTAAAGATAAAAAACCTAAAATATTATTTATGACTCCAGGCAAGAAAGGTCAAGAATATAGAATTACAATAGATTTTGATAATATGGATTATTATACTAGAGCTGCTTTAGAAACTCAATATATGCTTGATATGGGTGGGGGTGTAAACCCAAAACTGATGAGAGATGTATCTGAGTGGAGTGATGAATTTTTATTTCCTCCAGAAAAAGAAGGTATTACTCCTTCTCAAGTTAGAAAAATGGGTATAGGATTTATTAATAGTAATATAAGAAGAAAAACTCCATCTAAAAGAATAAGAATATTTAGGAAATTTGATAAGGAAGGAAATGAATTAGTATTAAATGACCTTGAAAAAAGCATGATTAAAACTATGATGTCTGAATATGGTAAGTTTTTAAATGTCGCAGGCAATAAAACATTTAATCAAAAAACAGGTGAACAAAGGTCTGTGACTTATGATAATGTATACGAAGCTTCTGATGCATTTTATAATTTTAATAGAGATTTAAGTAAGTCACTTTATTATAAATTAAGATATAAAAAAGATTCAGCTGGTAATCCATTTTATAACGATGGTCAATTTAAAAATATGTTTGGTGTGCAAAAAAGCACTTATCAAAAATATGATAAAAAACTAAAGAAAATGGTAGATAAGACTGTTTATAAACCTGGAGCTGGTGGCATATTTGTTGATGAGTCTCAGCAAATCAAAAATAATAGTGTAGCAATTTCTGAGGGTAAAAGAGGTGGGGTTTTAGAGAGGTCTTTGCATCGTGTTTGGGATGCGGATATATTTGGTAATAGAAAAGACGCTGGATTAGAAGCATCCTTTAATGACACTGGTAATATGGTACAATATATGAATAGATGGTATGACCAATTAAGAACAGGAGATATAAGTGAATATTCTGGTTCTGTTGATGCTTTGCAAGGTAATATAATGAAAACTGTTACTGACTATAATTCAGCAGCTTATTACATAGGTAATCTTAAACAAAAAATTGTAACTACTCAATACAGGACAGATTTACCATATAAGAGTAAAATGTCTATTATTAATAAATTAAATAAAGTTATTAGAGGTATTGAGTATAAACTAGCAGACGAAATTGTTCCTCCAGAATATAGGGAGACTTATAAAACTAAAGATTTAAAACCATTTAAATTTATTCCAGTTAAAGGAAAAGATGTTGACGAAGGACAAGTACAATTTAATACAATTTATTCTATATTGAAACTTCAAAGAGAGTCTGGAGTTGTTTTACCACCAGGTGGGCATGAACTTCTTAAATATTTAAAAGATATAAGAAGACAGTATTATAGCAATCAAGAAAATTTAGGAGACATATTTAAATATAAAGAAAAAACTGTATTAAATAAAGAAAATTTAGATTTTCTTGCTAATATGCCACCCCAGAGTACATTTAGAGAAGTAGAAGATGCTATTCTGCATCAAGGGCTAAGGGAATATAGTCTTCCTTTTATACTTGAATTTATGGCTACTGCTCAAAATAAAAGACAAATAGGTATTCAAGGTGGTAGATTGGTTGCTATGCCTTTTTCTAAAAGTGGTAGGTTTAGAAGGGGGTATCAGTTTCTTACTGGTATCGTAAATGCTCCAAAAGGTAATGATAAAAATGTTATGGCAAATTATGAATCTAATGAAACATTTCTTGTTGGAAATCTGTTAAGGACTCTTCAAATTACTGAGGCAAATTTTAGAAGATTTCAAAATAGAAGATATGATAAAAGAAATTTTTCTGATTCAAATTATATGGAAAATATAGGGACTATAGAAAAACCAGTATATTTATCGTTAGAACATATAAGATTACCTAGTTTTGGTAAAGAATTAGAGAGTGTAGTTGGTGATTATGCTTCTATACGTTGGGCTAGAGATACTAATAGGATTAGTTCTGGATTTGATAATATGAATGATTCTGTCCTTAGTTATTATAGAGATATAATGGAAGTGGCAGGCAAAGGGCCTGAATTTGAAAAATATGTTGAAATTATGCATGGTTTAAAACAGGATATGATTAAAAATAAAACTATTGACCCAATAAAATATTTAGCTACAAAAGCACAAATAGAGAGTGATATTTCAGAAATAGCCAATAAAGTATTAACAGGTGGAATAGATACATCTAAAAACCCAGTTGCTTATAAAAGATTATTACAAAACCCAATGCATATTATTAATGGTGGAGATGGAGAATCTGGATTTTTTAGGGGAATAAGTCTTGGGACTAAATCTGGATATAGTGCAAAAAGATTAAGAGAGGTTGTTAAAGTTCATCAAGAATTATCTAAAGGTGAGACAGAAACAAGATTTAGAACAGAAAAAAGTGAGAAAGATTTAGATAGATTTCTTGGGAATTGTAAATTATAGGATAAAATAATGGCTGTTACTGGAAAATGTTTAATTAATGCGAGAGATTTAGGAGAGGAGATTAAAAAATGGTCTAATCTTCCTAAAGTTAAAAAAACTTTTAAGAATCCTTATGAGGCTGCTTTTAGAATGGTTGAAACTGAGTTTTTAATGCCTCTTAGTGATATTGGATTAAGAGATGTTGATATTACAAAAGGGCAAGTACAAGCTTTTAAGTTAAGACTTAGACAATTAAATCAAAGTATAGATAAAGGTAACCTTGGAAGTACCTTTGCAACACATATGTGGCAAACATCTCATTTTGGTAAAAGAGACCCTATACTTGGTTCAGTTTTAAGAGATTCTCAAAAATCAGAATTTCACAATCAGGGAAGTATATCTGCTAACAAGACAGTAATGCATGGAATAATGAAAGAAATTGAATTAGAATCAATAGATAGAGATATAATAAAAGGAGGGGAAACGTTTGCTGGGTTTAGTACTAGGAAAGCTCAAAAACAAATGAAAAAGATGGATATAATGTTACAAGAAGAAATTGTTAAATGGAGGAATGGAGAAGAACCAAATACTTCAAAGATTTCAGAAATAGATAATAAAATTGATAAAATGATTTCTAATAATTATTTACAAGTTTATGAAGATTTACGTCATATTATTGAAAATGATTTAGGGAGAATAGAGCAACAAATATATAATAAAATGAATGATAATGATAAATTAAAAGTTAGGAATGGGGAAAAGATTATACCAATAACTCAAAATGATTTAGCAACTGCTAGAACGAAAGATGGTAATCAAGTCAGTAGACATATGTTTAATGCTTTAAGGGGTTATAAGTCTTTGATGGATAATTTATATGGACAACTTAGACATGGAGTAGATGCTAAAATAGATGGTCTTCTTATAAGAATGCAAAATTTTAAAGGTGAAATGAATTCTAGTAAATTAGAAAGTATTAGAAAAAAATTAAGAGGGAAACTTATGCCTAAATATGAAGGTAATGGATTTTTCCCTCACTATACAAGAGATTTAAGTGTTGATTTTATGCAAGGATTAATGCCTCATTTAGATAAATTACAAGAATCTGTGAATCCATATATAAAAACTAAAGGAAAACAACAGACAATATCTCAAGTAATAGATGGTGTAGATACTTTTATTAGTGACCATACTAAAAAGAGAAGTAAAGATTATTCTTATAGTAAAAACTTTCTTGGTTCAGTACAAAATTATATGTCAGATGTGAATAGATTTAATCATAAAGCTTTTATGGATAAACATATGTTAAATGGATTAACTGCTGTAGAAAGCATATATAAACTTGATGGGGAGGCTAAGGGATATGGAGAAAACGTTGTTAGTTATTTAACAGATATGCATTATGCGGCTAATGGGAGTGCTGATATTCCTCGGACAACTAGAGCTTTAATGAGAACTATGTTAGGATTTGAGTTTATATCAAAGTTGGGATATAACCCAAGAGGTGCAGCTAGAAATCTTATGCAAAGATTGTTAGATTTTGTAGAAATGGGTGCAGGTGCAAATAAAAAATCTAAAGAAGTAATAGATAGAATAGCTGGTATTAATGAAGAGTTTTTTGAAACAGAACTAAAGAAAGTTGGATTGTTATTTGATGAAGGAGCTCCTCAATTAATAGAAGCTGGAGTTGGACGTGGGGCTGCTTTCCACAAACAATTAGAATATGACCCAGTTACTAATAAACATAAACTTGTTAAAGAAACTATATTAGAAAAAGTAGCAGATAAAGTAGGTTGGGCTGCTAGTAAGGCAAGTTATTTACATAGAAGAGCTGAGAATTCTAACCGTAAAAGAACATTTAAATTATCTTTTGCTCAAATGTATGATTGGTTAGATGGCCCAAAATATAGAGAAGTTTTAAAAGAAAAAAATCCAAATATTTCAGATGCTCAAGTAAATGCTGCTATTAAAACAAAGGCAAGTAACTACGCTATTAATATGACAGTATTAAATCATTTTGATTATGCTGAATATGCAAAGTCACCATTTATGCGTACAAAACATGGTAGATTTTTAGGTCAGTTTCAACATTATAGTTTAGAATTTTTTGAACGTAATGCTCGTATATTAAGAGAAGCAAAAGGAGATTTAAAAGCTGGTTATTTACTTCCAGGCCAAAATGCTCAAGGATTAGCAAAAGCATATAGAATGTTTTTGGCTTATTATGCAGCCCCAGCTATTGCAGCTATGTTAACTGGTAAGACTTTTACAAATTTAATTGAACATGATACATTTGAAAGACTTAAACAATTAGCTATTGCATTCACAGGCGATGAAGAAGAAGTAAAAGAAGCTTTTTATGGAAAAGGGCCTGTTGTTTCTACATTTGGTGGCCCTCTTGTATCAGACTTACTTGATATAGGTCAGATGTTAGATTTTATTAATTTAGATGAAGATGGTGTTCTTCATAAACTTACTGGTATGGAAAAACATGACCCTTCTAATCAATCAACAAAAACAACACAAATAATAAGACTTTTAAATACTGCACTTGGTAGAACTGTTGAAAGACATATTCCTTTAATTTTTGGAGAGAAATCTGGTATGGGTTTGGGGATAGCTGTTCAACAAGAATTTGGACTTTATCCTACCGCTGAAGCTAGAAAAGTGCAAAAAGCTTATAAGAAATCAAGAGCTAAAATACTTCCTAAAGATGTAGAAGCTGCTTTGCAGGCTCTCGAAAGAAGACAGTAGGAGCCTGGAGGGAAGAAAGGTAGACCCCCCAAGCACCCAAAAATCCTACTGCCTAATTATGATTTTGCGAAATTAAAAGACCTTTCCATAACTTTACCAAATTCCATTATACCTTTCAACGTAGAATAAGTAATTATTTCTTGTTCTTCTGTCGTAGATTTTTCAGATAGCTCCATTAGCCTTAAATTTGCTTCTAATATCATTCTTAACATTTCATAGTTTGTTGAGTTTTCATTTGCGACATTAATTTTCATTTGCTCTTCTCCAAACCGCTATACATATTGCGTCTGCTGTATATAAAGTTGTTTTTTCATAAAAGCATTTTGCTATTTTTTTCAACTCTTGTTTCCTCTCTCTTTTTTCTTTAGGTAGGTGGAAGTCGTGTTGCCATTTTTTTGGCATTACTAATTCATATTCTATATTATTAGATTCTAATATTCCCATCCAAGCTCCATAATTTGTTCCAAATTTAAAAGCAGAACTTCTTCCGTCAGTTGGAAATGCATGAACTTTTTCTAGCACACATATATAAGAATTATTATTACTTATTTTTTTTATTAATTCAGCCATTTCCTTAAATGTTGGCGGGCATTTATACGCTTCAACAGAATCTTCACTAAGTATAGCTATCCCCCCAGACTTGCCTGGGTCAATTGCTAGATATTTTTTCTTTGAAGAGATTATTACTTTCTTTATCTTTTTTGTATCTTTTTGATTGCGTCGCTTTTGTACCATAATATTCTCTAATTGCACATTTCTTGCATATAATAAATTTATCAGTTTTTAGTGGAGATACATAGTTATACATATCAGTATAACCTAACTTTCCACACATCCTACATTCTCTATATTCAGGTTTTAATATTCGATTTATTCTCGGTATCATTAAATGCAAGTTCTCTATTCCCATAGAATTTACACTTGTTTCCATTAAATCCAACTATGTAACTTCCCACATTACCATATCTTGCTTTTGCTGATATAATTTTACTTTCATATTTATCATATGATGCACTATCAAAGTTATATCCATAGAATACAAACATAGCAGTCTCAGCTGTTTGTTCTATAACACCACTTTCAGAATAGTCACTCATCTTAGGTTCTGGGTTGATACGTCTATCCATTTCTCTATTTAGCTGGCTAAGCAAGAAAGCACTTGCGTTTTCTGCTTTGCATACCCATTTATATTCTTGCATTATTTTCTCAATTTCAAATCTCCTACCTTCATTCACACCATCTGCTTGAATTAACTGAATATAATCATCAATAATAACATCAGGTTTATGCTTTGCTATTTCAGACATAGTGTCACTTAAAGAACGTATATGGTCATACATTTTTAGTTTTGCATATTTGGTTTTCAGCTTTTCCATTTGCATTTCCATAACAATTTCAGTATCATCATTAAACTGATTCTTACGAACATCAGCATATAATAATTCTTTATTTTCTAGGACACACATCTTTTTAATCATTTCTGTATTACTCATTTCACGATTAAATAACATTACTTTAAGTCCCTGTTCTATAAGACTCTTTAATATATTAATCATAAGAGTAGTTTTGCCATGACCTGGTCTTCCCCCTAATACAGTAATTTCTTTTCTTGTCATTCCCCCTGCGGGGTAATCTAAGACATCCATACCGAAAGGGATAAGGTTCCCACCTTCTTTAATATTAACCTTTGCTTCATCTACAATATCTTCAATTGTTTTTACTCTTGAAGGTTGTATTTCTTTAAGCTCTTCTATTAATCTGCTATGTTCATCTAAGATTGTTTGAACATTTTCTGTTTCGTCAAAACTAACATTATACAATTTATTAGCACTTTTAGCTGTTTCTCTTTGAATATATTTTTCCCAGATAATCCTAGCATATTCTTCTACATTAGATGTTGTTGGTACTTTTTCGGGTAATCCTGTTAAATAATATCCTGTTAATTTATTATTTTCATTATACATACTCTTGCTTTTTTCCATAACAGTTACTACATCAATTGGAGTATTTTCTTTATAAAGAGTTTTTATTATGTTCCATATTATTTTATTATCATTATTATAAAAAGCTTCATCAACTCTAATCCAAGGCGATACTTTTTCATATATTGTTTTACCTTCTAACAGTATTGCACCAAGCAAGGATTCTTCTGCGTCATAACTTTTTGGGAAAGGTTTATTTACCATTATTTATCCCCTTTCCAAATCAATCGTTTGCCGAAAATTATAATAATATTTATCTTCGGGTAGCATACTATTTTTAGGATACAGCACATAAACTCTGTTCTTAGTATCCTTATCTTGCATCCTTGCAATATTTCTATCAATATCTCCATAACTATTACCTTCATCATCCGATGCTATATTTATTTCAGCATCCAAATTATGAAGATGTATTAATTCTTTTATTAATTCTTTAACTGTCATCTTCGACTCCTTCCAACTCATTCTCAAGTAAACATATGACTTTCCCACTTAAATTTTGCATAGAATAAAAATGGGCTGTTAATTGTTTAGTGAACAATTTTTTACTTGGGTGAAATTCGTGAATTATAGAGGGGTGAGCCATTCCTTGAATCTCCTTCAAATATGCAAATATTTTTTCCATGTTATCTTGTTCCATTTTTCGTTTCCTTTTTTCAGAACATCTCTATTTGAGGAGGTTCTGTATCATAATTTGTTATTACTAGTTCAATAAAGTATTTTACATCATCTTCATTTCTACCAGCATATTGAGTTTCTATTTCATAAATATTATAATCAGAATATATATCTCTAATTACTTCTCTATCATCATAGCTAATCATAAATTTAGCACCAGCCTTATCTATGTAATCAACACACTCTATCATATCTTCATGTTCTTCAATACCAAAGTCTGCCATATAATAATCACCTCTTTCAGTTGCTATTATATATGGTGGGTCTAAATACCACATATCACCTTTTTTTGGTTTATAATCTACGACTAGTTTTCTGAAATCTAAATTTTCAATTGTAGTATCATTAAAGAATGTTCTAGAGTATTTTAAGTTCTCTATTATCTCAGATGTATTCCAAGCAGAGATTTTAGAAAAACTTCCATAGGGTATTTTATTAAATGCATTCCTAATACAATAAAAATATTGTGCAGCTCTTTCTACGTCTGGAATATTAATATCCTTTGTTGAATGAACAGCAGATTTTGCATCATTAAATAATGTTCTGCTCTTAGGAAGCCATAGTAAGGTATCAATTAATTTTTCTAACTGCGATACAACACAAGTATATAGGTTCACAATATCGTTATCTATATCATTTACGATGCTATATCTAGCTTTCTTCTTGCGAAAGAACATACTTAGTCCACCTGCGAAAACCTCTACATACCTTTCAT
>Ga0208668_1000078_pt1 | contig 23232 bp, 25 predicted proteins | sample 18_taG_FD_184093 | JGI IMG/M metagenome (GOLD analysis project Ga0208668, IMG submission 184093) | Marine viral communities from the Subarctic Pacific Ocean - 18_ETSP_OMZAT15316 metaG (SPAdes) (version 2) | ecosystem: Environmental > Aquatic > Marine > Oceanic | place: Pacific Ocean | collected...
TTCCAAAAATCAGGATTGTTAAAAAAGAACTCCAGGAAACAATTGAGAGATCAACCAGAAAAATATAAATACCGAAAGTGAAGACATTGATAACAAAACTAAAAGCGATGTTGTAAAGTAGTTTTCCTGAAAATACAGATGTTCCTGATCCATAAATTCGCAAAAGGTTGTAGGTATTTTTATCCGTCTCAGAAATAAAACTTCTTCCCAACGAAGAAAGAGCTGCAAATAAAACGATGATCCAAATCAAACCACTTTTCGGAGTGGGGTTAAGTTCCTGGGCTTTTAATGTGAACATGATCAAAAGAAGGGCAGATATTACAAAGGCGATTACCATATTGAATGCAAACCGGGTTCTGAACTCTGTCTTTAGATCCTTTTTAAAAATAGTAATTGTGCCTTGTAACCAATCCATACCCAAGTTTAAGGATTTAGTATCGGAGTTGCCCAAAATCAAACAAATAATCTTTGATTGATTCCCGTTCAACTGGCTATATTCCAAGACTTGAAACCCCAATATTTAACAAGCTACAGATGAACCTATTCTCATTATTGAAACCCGAAACTATTCTTTCTGAGCTTGAAGTAAGTAATAAACAGGAATTGATTTCAGTTTTGGTAGATTCTTTAAGCGATAAGATAGGCGCTGAGCATTTACAGGAAATTAAAGAAGCTGTGTGGGAGAGAGAGCAGGTGATGTCAACAGGTGTGGGAAAAGGCTTGGCAATCCCGCATTGTAAGACAGAACTAGTTGATGAAAATCATGGTGCTTTTGCCGTTCTTAAAGAACCATTGGAATTTAATTCTGTAGACGACACTCCGGTTCGACTGGTATTTCTATTGGTAGGACCGAATGAAAAGAACAGCATTCATATTAAATTATTGAGCAGGATTTCGAGATTGATGAATAGTGGAACATTCAGGGAGCAGGTATTTAGTTGCGAAAGCTCTCATCAAATACTCGAGGCTTTTCAGGAAGAAGAAGAAAAATATTTCCCGGGTTAAAATGAGATTGTTAAGAACCTTAGTGCTCATAGTTTTCTCGTTTATTGTATCTGTTTCATTATCAGCACAGGATTTTGAACAGTTGTTGGAAACCCTATCCAATCAGGAAGCATTTTGGTCATTAACTGTTCTGGATGAATCCGGTAATAAACTGGAAAACTTCAATTCTGATAAACTTATCATCCCTGCATCCAATCAGAAATTATATACACTGGCAGCAGTTTTGGATCGGTTAGGTAGTGATTTCAAATACACCACCAATATTTATGGAGACGGTGAGCTTGTAGGTTCTACCTGGCAAGGAGATTTGATTATCAGAGGTTCAGGCGATCCTAGTATAAGTGGTTTTTTGTACGATGATGACAGGTATTTTGTTTTTAAGAGTTTCTTAAATCAATTAAAAGAAAAGGGCATAAAACAATATTCAGGAAGCATTTCTAAGAATTTAGATTTTTTTGATGGACAGGTTTATCCGACAGGATGGGATTGGTACGATCTAACTTTCTATTATGGTGTAGAGATTGCTCCTCTATCATATAATAACAATGCGGTTGATATAGAAGTTTTGGCTGATGGTATGGTAGGTGAAAAACCCATAGTTAAGTATTTCCCAAATCATTACCCTGTCAAACTTTCGGATACGATTCTTGACGAAACTGATATTATTAGTATTAATAATCAACAAATTATAACTGAAGAGAATAGAAAGTACGATGAAAGGTACCTAAGACCTCTAGGCAAAAATGAAATTTACTTAGGAAGTAAGCTGCCGAAAGGTTATAAGGAAGAGGAGTCTCTTTCGATTTCTGATGCCGGGAGTTTTTTTACTAATACTTTTCAAGTCTTCTTACATCAAAATGGAATATCTAATCAAGGTAATTCATTATTGGATATTCTATATTCAGATATTCTGGATTCTTATCCAATACTTGCTTCCCACTCTTCTAAACCACTTTCCGAATTAATTAAATGGGCGAATAAGGAAAGTGATAACTTTTATACTGAAATGATGCTGAAAACCTTGGCAGCGGAAGAACAAGGAATTCCGGGTACCTTCGAAAAAGGTATTAAAGAAGTACGCAATTTTCTGGCAGAACAGGGACTGGATACCAATTTGGTGAAAATGAACGATGGCTCCGGTTTAGCAATGGGGAATTATACCACAACGGGAAACATCAGCAAGTTGCTGTATTCGATGAAATCCCATAATGAATGGGATGTGTTTTATAACAGTTTCCCGGTTGCAGGAATTGATGGTTCCATTGCTCATCGGTTTAAAGGAACCGAATTGTATAATAATATCCGTGCAAAAACAGGGTATGTAAGTGGAGTGAGGACACTAAGTGGTTACATGACTACCCGATCTGGAAAACAAATCATTTTTAGTTTAGCCACTAATCATTTTGCAGGAAAAGTACGTCCCGTAGATAATTCTCATCAGCAGATTTTGCAATATCTGTATGAAAAATATTGATTAGATTCAGCCATGTCGAAATCTAAACCACATATCTTAGTTACAGACGATGAACGAGGTATTCGTAACACTCTGAAGGAAATTCTTGAATTCGAAGATTATGAAGTTTCTCTGGCTGAAAGTGGTACAGAAACTTTAGAAATGATCTCCAAAAATGAATTCGATTTGTTGTTTTTGGATATCAAGATGAAAGGAATCGACGGCATCGAAACGCTCCGACAAATAAGAACGGCCGGATTTGAATTTCCGGTAATTATGATCTCAGGTCATGGCACCATTGATATTGCCGTGGAAGCAACGAAAATGGGAGCCTTCGATTTTCTTGAAAAGCCACCTGACCTGAACAGATTACTTCTCACAGTTAGAAATGCACTTTCTCAACAGGATCTGGCTAAAGAAGTAAAGCAGATCAGAAAAAAGCTTCCTAAGATTCAGGAGATCGTTGGGGAGAGCAAAGCTATTACTAAGATCAAGGAAATGATCGACAAAGTAGCTCCAACTCAATCCAGAGTTTTGATCACAGGCGAAAACGGAACAGGTAAAGAGTTGGTAGCTAAATGGATCCATGAGAAAAGCACGAGAAGTGGAGATGTATTTGTAGAAGTAAACTGTGCTGCAATTCCCTCTGAATTATTAGAAAGTGAGCTTTTTGGTCATGAGAAAGGTGCTTTTACCGGCGCCAATGAGCAAAGAATTGGTAAGTTTGAGCAAGCTGATGGAGGTACACTCTTTCTGGATGAGATCGGGGATATGAGTTTAGAAGCACAAGCAAAAGTACTTCGTGCTCTTCAGGAAAATACCATTACGCGGGTTGGAGGAAATGAATCTATCAAAGTTGATGTGAGGATTCTGGCCGCTACCAATAAAGATCTGCAATCAGAAATTAAAGAAGGAAACTTTCGGGAAGATCTGTTTCACAGAATTAGCGTAATACCGATAGAGGTGCCTAGTTTAAATGAAAGAGCAGGAGATATTCCGTTAATTGCCAGATCCTGTCTCGAAAAATTAAAGGCAACTGATATAAGCTTTTCATCAGTAGAATTTGATGATTCAGGATTGAAAGCCCTCAAGAAAAGAAACTGGACAGGAAATGTTCGTGAACTATATAACGCTGTAGAAAGATTAGGTATCTTATCAGCTGACGGTTTAATAGATAAGGAGTCTGTAGAAAGTGTATTATCGTCGAAAAAAATAGATGGAAAAGATCTTGGCGGACTTGCAGATGAGACAGATAACTTCCAGGATTTTAAAGAGACAGCAGAGCGAATATTTTTGGTTAAACAACTCGAAAAGAACGATTGGAATATTTCTCAAACTGCAGATGCGGTTGGCTTACAGCGCAGCCACATTTACAACAAAATGAAAAAATATAATATAGAGCGATAGCATGAGTGCAGAAATCATTGATGGTAAAAAAGTAGCAGGACTGGTTAGAGATCGAGTGAGAGAAGATGTTTCTGACTGGAAAGCAAAAGGTAATAGAGCTCCTTTTTTGCAAGTAGTTTTAGTTGGTGATGATCCTGCATCAAGAGTGTATACCGGGGCCAAAACAAAAGCCTGTGAAGATGTTGGTATTGAAACCAAAACTGAAATATTGCAGGATACGATTTCAGCTAAGGAATTAAAAGCTTTAATACGAGAGTATAATACTGATGACTCTATAGATGGGATTTTAGTTCAGCTTCCCTTACCGTCTCATTTAAGTTCTCATGATGTGATCGAAACTATAGATCACCGAAAAGATGTGGACGGTTTCCATCCTATGAATGTGGGGAGATTATCTCTGGATCAGCCTTGTTTTAAAAGTTGTACTCCCGCAGGTGTGATGGAATTATTCAAACATTACAGCATTGGAGTGAAAGCAAAACATGCAGTTGTTATTGGTGCAAGTAATATAGTCGGCTCGCCAATGGCAACGATGCTTTCCAGAGAGAATTCGTCAGGAAAAGCAACTACTACTATTTGTCATAAATACACCAAAGATCTTACTCTGCATACCATTAATGCTGATATTTTGATCGTAGCTGCAGGGCAACCGCATCTGGTAAAGGCTGAAATGGTGAAAGAAGGAGCTGTTATTGTTGATGTGGGCATCAACAGAGTAGCTGATGAAACCTCCGAAAAAGGATACAAGTTAGTTGGCGATGTAGATTTCGAATCTGTAAGAAAAAAAGCCAGCTGGATCACTCCCGTTCCCGGAGGTGTAGGACCTATGACGGTAGCAATGCTGATGAAAAATACCCTCCTTGCTGCTAAGAAGAGTATTTATCCGGTTGATTAGTCTAAAATTCCTATTTGAAGTTCCTTTGCTGCTTTTATAAGTGTTTTATCGAAAGTAAATATTTTAAGATTATTTTCAGAAGCAGCTGCAAGATGTAAAGCATCTAAAGTTCGAAGAGGGGTTGAGGTTGAAGAAAGCAAAATCTCAGCGTTTGAAAATACTAAGCTATCTAAATCCAAAACCTTGAAAATACCAATGCTTATATGATCTTTAAACAAAGCATATATTTTCTTTACTGAGGAATTAGATATTTCATTCATTCTAGCTCTCTTTTTTAAGGAAGAAAGCATTTCTATTATGGTGAGTCTGCTTATAAAGACGTCAGGATTTTTATTGATTAGCTCATCTACATGGTTAGAATTTGTCTCATCAATGTAGAAAGCGAAAAGACAACTTGTATCTATATACATCAATACTTGTCTTCCTTTCTCATGTCATTCACAAACTCTGACATAGGTTTTCCCTTTACTTTAAATTGCTTTCTGAATTCCGTCATATCCGGAAGTTTGTTTTTCCTGGGTTTGTTATAATTCACCAGTTTGGCAATTGGTTTGTTATGTTTAGTGATTATGATTTCTTCACCATTTTCAGCTGCCGCTAAATATTTTGCTAACTCTTCTCTAACTTGATTTACGGGGACTTTTTTCATTACATTTTATTTATGTACATAAATAATGTACATAAATCTCATTGATATTCAAATCAGTTCTCACTCGTTTCAGCAACAGATATATTTTTGGGATACATCCTTATTATTAATTGATTTTGCGAGCTGTTGTTTACAAGCGACTTGAATTCAATCCCAAATTCCGAAATAGAAGCCTCGTTCCTTAACTGTTTATAAGTTCCCATCACTTCATCAAGCATATCTATATAAACCTTGTATGGTGTTTCTCGTTGAGTTTTTAGGGATATAATAGCTTTTTGTGGTGAGTCAGACAGTTCAGGGTCTTTTCCATTATTATTTATGAAGTGTTTAATCAATGATTTTATTCTTTAATTCTTAAAGGGTTATCATTTTTTATTTACACTATCAATAAACCTGTTAGCATGTATATGCTAGCCATTAATTTAATTCTTTTCTGATGCTATTTAGCAGCCTATTCTTGTTTCATTTATAATGCTTTTTATATTTTAAGGTGAATAATAGACACTAAAATTTAATTTTATTATCGATTTATAATTTATTATATATCAGAGGGTTATAACTGGCGTTGAGGGTTTCATAGGAGAATAAGATGGATAAAGGTTTTTTATTAGAACATTCTATCGAACAATTAGAGGCTTCTGTAATTATTACGGATCGGAATGGTGTTATTCGATTTGTAAATCCTCACTTCGTCAAAAATACAGGCTTTACATATGATGAGGCTATCGGTAATACCCCAAACTTGATTAGCTCTGGCCTGCAACCCCCTTCTTTTTATGAAAAAATGTGGGATACAATTACTTCGGGTAAAACTTGGAGTGGTGAACTCCAAAACAAAAGAAAAAATGGAGAGTTGTTTTGGGAAAGAGTCAGCATCAGTCCTGTTTTAGATGAGGAAGGTAAAATAGAGCAATATATTGCAATCTATCAGGACATAAGCAAAGAGAAAAAAACCAGAGAAGAGCTTTCTCAAAAAGAAAGACTATTGGCAAATGTTGAAGAAATCAATAATACTGGGGGATGGGAATATGATTTAGAACACAACAAGATTTATTGGACAGATGAATTGTACCGGATTCATGGATTCAAAAAAAACCAAGAAATAGACTTTATTCAAGAAAGCCTAAAATGCTATCACTCCGAGGATGTTGAAATTGTAGAGAACGCATTTAATAACTTAATTGAAACAGGAAAAGGATTTGATCTGACCTTACGGTTTCAGAGTTTTACTGGGGAGTTAAAATGGGTACGAACTAAAGCAGAGGCGCTTTTTGATAAAAAAGGGAAAGTAAAAAAGGTTTTTGGTTCAGTAAAAGATGTAACAAACGAACATGAGATTCATAAAGAGTTAGAGGAGTCTAAAACTCGTCTTGAATATGCTTTAAAAGGTACGGATGCAGGTTATTGGGATTGGGACGTAAGAACTGGTGAATGTATTTTTAATGATCGATGGGCAAATATGTTGGGTTATAGTCTAGATGAACTTCGACCCCATAATGTAGAAACTTGGGAATCTTTAACTCATCCTGAAGATCAAAAATTAGCTTATGATGAGCACAAAAAGTATTTGAATGGTGTAATTCCAATTTATGAAATGGTTCTTCGGATGAAGCATAAAAAAGGACACTGGATATGGGTATTTGTACGTGGAGCTGTTTTCGGTAAAGATAAAGATGGGAATCCAACAAGAATGGTTGGTACTCACGTTGATATATCTGAAAGGATGAATATTAGATTTAAACTCGAAGCATCGGAAAAACGGTATAGAACATTATTTGAAGAATCAACGGACCCAAGTTTAATTTTACAAAATAGAGTTATTAAAGACTGTAATATAGCTGCTGTAAAACTTCTAGGCTATAATACAAAAGAAGATTTGCTTGGTAAACATTTGTCAGAGACTTCACCAGAAGAAATAGATGGAGTTCACATTTCAAAAATTGAAGAAAAAAATAACAAGATATTAAATGAGAAAGGCTCTCTCAGCACAGAATGGGTACACAAAAAGAAGAATGGCTCACTAATATCTGTCGATGTTTCCATTACACGAATACCAGATTATGAAAATAAAGATGAAGAAATAAGCTATGTGGTTATAAGAGACATCACAAAAAGAAAAGAAGCAGAAAGAAAACTAAATACTTTGTATGAAGAAAGGGGGGTATTATTAGCAGAGATACATCACCGCGTTAAAAACAATCTAGCCATCATTTCCGGGTTAATGCAGTTACAAATATTTCGTTCTGAAAATGAATACATCAATGAAGCACTTACAAAAAGCGTAAATCGGATTTCTGCAATCGCTCATATGCATGAGCTTTTATATGTTTCAGAGAACTTTGTGAATATTTCAGTTACTGAAAACATTAGAAAGCAGATCGAACAATTACAGGATATGTATGATAGTAGCAAAGGTCCAAAGATCGAAATTCTATTGGAACTTGAAGAAGTAGATCTAAATATTAACCAAGCATTACCTTTTGGGCTTCTTGTCAATGAAATTCTTAATAATGCATATAAGCATGCTTTCAAGGAAAGAGAAAGTGGAATTATCAGTATTAAATTAAAAGAACAAGAAAATAGAGTTAGTCTTAATATTAAAGACAATGGAATAGGGATGAATAGAAATAATGAAGAACCAACTCTTGGGGAAACTTTGATAGATAATTTTTTGAAGCAACTTGGTGCAGAAGTAACTTTAAAGACAGAGAGCGGACTTTTTTATGATATTGTATTCGATAAAACGAATTTGCAAGGATCAAGTATTAACAGGGTTATAGATAGATAATGATATAGACCAATTCTACCTGAATTAAGAGTTGAGTTGGTTGGATGAAATATTTTCAGATAGAGTGACACTATGTTGTCACTCTTCATGATTAAGTTTGAGTAAATCAAATAAACAAAACTCAACGATCATGACATTACATACACTTACAACTCCGGCAATTTCTAAAAAATCAGAAACTAAACTTTTTGTTGCTCCACTTTTAAATCGTATCAAAAAAGAAAGCAAACAAGAGTTTGTAGAAATGCAGCAAACTTTTGAATTAATGGGCTGGGGAGAATTACCTGATGAATTAAAGATCGAGATCTATGATGACGTTCGTTTCATGGTTCAGGAATTGAAAGGCTATTATTCAAGTTGCGACCAGTTTGTTCAGCAAAGAAGAAATACAGTTCATTTTTGGGTAAGTAGTTTTCAGGATGGGATTTGCTCTCTGGAAGCGGCTATTAAAGCGTTGAAAGTGAAATCTCTTGCATGAAGTTGTAAACCGCCGACAATTCAGTGGGTTCTGTTTCCGGATTTGTTGGCGGTATTTTCATTGGAATATATATCCTCATCTTCTATAGATATTTTCGCACCTCTGGAAGAAGTTATCTTTTTTGAAATAGCGCTGATCATATTCTTAAGACGTCTTTTTTCCTTGTTGTAATGATATTTCAGATAGGTAAGTCCTCCTGTAAAGGCAACCAATCCACCCAATGGAGCAAACATTACGGCAGTAGATTTGGGCATCCCTAATCCTTTTAGCGCAACCAGCATAAACACAGAACCTAAAAAGGCAGGAAGAAAAAGAAGAGGGATCTTCATTGCTGTCCAGTTATGGACATACTGAATTTTAGTTTTCCCATCTTTAGGAGTTAATGAGATATGCTTATAGCCAAATTCACGCCTTCTTTGCTCCCATTCAAAAGACTTTCCAATTTTTCCTGATTTGCCGATTCCTCCGGTTACTTTTCTGATCTCCTGAACAATATCTTCCCATTGTTCTGATGACATTTCCCCGTCAACATAGGAGACTTCCTGTAATTTAGAGGTCACTTTACTCCACTTAAATTCCTGATCAAAATCAGGCTTGTCATGAATATGTATAGCTTCCAAAAGAGATGCTTTGTCAATACCAACTTCATTGGCTAGTTCCAGAATTTCCTGTTCTGAGAGTCCATCTTTGTCACCATAGAGGTCTTTTTGCGTCTGAATTTCAGAAGCTTTTTTGAGAATTTTACTAATCTCTTTTTTTGTGTAAATATGATCGTTGCCCATAAAGTTATATTAAATTCTACCGAACCTACGGAATGCTTAAAAAATAGTTTAAACTACAAGCACTTCCATACAGATATCCTTATCTTTGAAAAACTGCAAGCCAAATTTTTTGTTTCATGTATAAAATGAACGATTCTTCTCCTTTTGAACGCATCACCCGACAAGGGCTTACTTATGATGACGTCTTATTAGTACCCAATTATTCAAAAATATTACCAAGAGATGTAGATTTAAGTGTTCAGCTTACACCAACTCTTAAATTGAACATACCTATTGTTAGTGCAGCAATGGATACAGTTTCTGAATACCGCCTGGCAATTGCTTTAGCACGTGAAGGTGGAATTGCTATGCTTCACAAAAACATGACCATAGAAGAGCAAGCTGAACAAGTTCGTTTGGTAAAAAGAAGCGAAAGTGGAATGATCGTCGATCCGGTTACTCTTGATGAAAATTCTACAGTAAAGGACGCACGTTCTTTAATGCGTATGCACAAAATTGGTGGGATACCCATTGTAGATGATAAAGGTATTTTAATCGGTATAGTTACAAACCGTGATCTTCGTTTTGAGTCTGACATGTCTAAGAAATTAGGTGAGATCATGACTAAAGAAGATCTCTACACTGCAAAAGAAGGTACTACTCTTAAACAGGCAGAGAAGATCCTTCAACACTTTAAAGTGGAAAAACTACCAATCGTAGATTCGAAGAATAAGCTGGTTGGATTGATCACTTTTAAGGACATTGAAAAGAAAATGAATTTCCCGAATGCATGTAAAGATGATTTGGGCAGACTGAGAGTTGGTGCAGCTGTTGGTGTTACAGCAGATACAATGGAAAGGGTAGAAGCTTTAGTAAATGCCGGAGTTGATATTATTACTGTTGATACTGCACACGGACATTCTGATGGCGTACTACAAACCGTGTCTCAAATAAAAGCTGAATATCCTCATTTAAATGTTATTGGTGGTAATATTGCAACCAGAGCTGCTGCAGAAGCATTAGTACAAGCAGGTGCAGATGTTGTTAAAGTTGGTGTTGGTCCCGGATCTATTTGTACCACCAGAGTGGTTACAGGAGTTGGAGTTCCACAACTTAGTGCGGTGATGGAAGTGGCAGAATTTTGCAGAGAAAAAGGAGTCGGGTTAATTGCAGATGGTGGAATCAAACAAACCGGAGATATTCCAAAAGCGATTGCAGGCGGAGCTGATGTTGTAATGATGGGATCAATGTTTGCAGGTGTAGATGAAAGTCCGGGAGAGACCATTATATACGAATCACGTAAATATAAATCCTATCGTGGGATGGGAAGTATCGGTGCAATGAAAAAGGGTTCAAAGGATCGCTATTTCCAGGATGTTGAAGATGATATTAATAAATTGGTTCCGGAAGGTATTGAAGGTCGTGTTCCATTTAAAGGCTATTTAGGTGAAGTGGTTCACCAAATGACAGGTGGATTGCGGGCGGCAATGGGTTATTGCGGAGCTGAAAATATTGAAGGAATGAAAATGGCGGAGTTTGTTCAGATCTCTGCGGCTTCATATAAAGAAAGTCATCCTCATTCAGTTCAAATAACAAAAGAAGCACCGAACTACTCGGTGTAATTTTTGAATTTGATGAAAAATGTACTCTTTATCGTCTATTACTTTCCGCCCATGGGAGGTAGTGGAGTTCAGAGGCCATTAAAGTTCGCTAAGTATTTAAAAGAGTTCGGGTGGAATCCAATCATTTTATGCCCTGAGCCTGGTGTTTATCAGTTTTTTGACCACTCCTTAGAGCAAGAACTTGAAAACTTAGACTTGGAAATTCATAGAGTCAAAGCAAATACACCTTTCCATAAATTCGGTGGTGTTAAGAAACAAACCGGCTTGGTTACCGGGGTGCTTTCTAAAGTCTTAAGGCTTATTTCAAGAAAGATTTATTTCCCCGATAACAAAAAAGCCTGGATCGAACCGGCAGTCCAAAAGGGAAAAGAACTAATATATGATAAAAAGATTGATCTGATCTTTAGTACAGCTCCGCCCTTCAGTAATCATATTATTGCTCAACATTTAAATGAGTTAACAGATATTCCATATGTATTGGATTACCGGGATCTTTTTACAGGAAATCATTTTGAAGAAAATGAATATGGATCCAGAAAATTGAAGAAGAAAGTAGCAGAAAGTGAATGGCTGAGACATTCTTCCGGTGTTGTAGCTCTGGATCGATTTGCCGGAAATAAAATACAAGAAGTTTTGAGCTCTGAATCTCTAAATATGGAGATCATATCACATGGATTTGATCAAGAAGATTTCGATTCCCATAGAAATGCTTCATTGGATTATAAAAAAGGAAAAATCAATTGGTTGTATAGTGGACTTTTTTATGAAGCAAATCAACCTGATATATTTTTGAATGGATTGAAAGAGCTATTCACTAAAACCCCTGAACTAAGAGAGAAGACGCACCTCCATTTTCAAGGAGGATTGGATTCAAGGATCAAAAAACTTATCAGCGATCTGGGCTTTGAAGATATCATATCAAACTACGGGTATCTTTCTCATGATATTTCAGCTGCTAATTTATTAAAAGCAGATATTTTGTGGATGGTTTCAAATTTTTCTGAAAATCTGAAACAGATCAAATCCGGAAAACTCTTTGAATATATAGGAACAAAAAAGCCAATTTTAGGTTTGGTTCATCCCGGTGAAGCTTCAAAGTTACTCGATGTTTATAAAGCTGGTTTCCATGCAGCTCCGGATAACATTTATGACGTAACTAATACTTTAGAAGAAGTGTATGAGTTGTGGGCGAAGGCTAAAATCCCTGAAGCTTCTAAGAAGTTTGCCGAGATGTATGAAAGAAAAAGTTTAACTAATAAATTGTCTTTATTTTTTGATAAAGTAGTGGAGAATGCGCAAGTTTAAAATATGAGAGCATTTATAAAGAGACTTTTTAAAGATCGTCATAAATCCGTTGAAATTATTTTACTTGACGACAGTAAACCCGGTCAGGACGATTCTTATAAAATTAAGCCTAATAACCTGTTTATGAGCTTCACGGTGTTATCCGTGATCTTTTCTGTATTAGTTGCTATGATATTTATGCTTACTCCACTAGGTGGTTTGTTATATAATACTGATGAAATAGAAATAAGAAGAGAGATTCAAGGTATTTCTGAAAGATTAATATCACTTCAGGATTCTTTGGATGTTAGGGATCAGCAGCTCAGAGAGATAAAAGAAGTTATAAGATTAAATAAAGATACTACATTGACCTTGGATGAGAGATTGAGCTCCGTTTCTTCAATTGAAAACTCTAATAATTCATCCTCCTCAATATCTTCATTTTCAAATTTAAGTGTTTCAGATATGTTTGAAAGTGGAAGCTTGGTTTTAGCAAATGTAATAGAAAATGCTCCTGATTTTCCAACTCAGGCTCCGGCTAAAGGAACTCGTACGAGAGGTTATGAACCACTTGAGGGTCATTTCGGTTTAGATATTGCTACCAAGGAAAATGATATTTTTATGAATATTGCAGACGGTACGGTAATATCCAGTAGCTGGACAATAGATTTTGGTTATGTGATCTCAGTTCAACATAAAGACGGACTGGTAAGTACATATAAGCACTGTTCAAAATTATATAAAACAAAAGGAGAGAAAGTTTTCAAGGGAGATGTACTTGGTCTTATAGGGAATACCGGAATTTCAAGTTCAGGACCACATCTTCATTTTGAAATTTGGAAAAATGGGGTTTCACAAAATCCATTAGCCTATTTAATTTTTTAATGAGTATGTTTAACAAAAATAAAAAGAGTAAAACCGTGAGTAATTCTACAAATCAGTCACCTTCAGTAAATATTATTAATGAGGGTACCAAAATAAAAGGAAACCTACAGGCTAACTCGGATATCCGTGTAAGTGGTACTATTGTAGGTGAGGCCATTTCTAAAGGCAAGATCATACTTACTAATAATGGTTTGGTGAAGGGTAACGTTTCGTCATCTGATGCAGATATAGCTGGAAAAGTTGAAGGAGATGTGAAAGTAAATAGCCGTCTTATTCTGAGGAAGGAAGCAATTATCGACGGAAATATTTTTACAAAAACATTGGTAGTAGAGGAAGGTGCTCAAATAAACGGAACTTGTAAGATGGGTTCTGATGTAAAAAATCTATCTCAAACTAATGATTCTGAATATGCTGAAGAGACTCAGCTAAAAGGGGTTAAGGCGTAACGAATGCAGTTGCCTGAAGAATACAGGGAGCACCTGAATCTTGGCGCTGAAATTGCATTCACTCTTTTAATACCAATAGGAGTAGGGTACGTTCTGGATAAATACCTGGAAACTTCTCCTTATGGTATGTTAATCGGAGCCGGATTGGGGATAATTTTATTCTTTAATTTGGTTTTTAAACTCGCAAAAAATGAGGGAGGTAATAATCAGAATAAGTGATAAAAAAACTCATAAAATTTAATGTGATCCCGCTCATACTCGCGCTGATCTCTCCGTTTTTTTTACCCGTTGATCCCGCTGTAGCGGTAATTTGTGGCTTTGTTTTAAGTCTTATTTTTATTTTAAGCAGTGCCTGGGTGCTTGATAATTTCTGGAATGCTGACTCTAAGTTATTTATACAGGTTTTTTTCTTCTCTATGGCTATTCGATTCTTGCTAGTTTTGGCAGCTCTGGGAATTTTACTCGGAATCACAAAAATTGATAATATCTACTTTACAGTTAGTTTCATAATTTCCTATCTTTATCATTCTGTAATGGAAATGATTTTTATCAATCAAATACTTCTCAAAAAGAAGCAATAATTTAGAAATGATCCAGACTTTTCGTCGTCTATTTTTGACTATCTTGTTTTTATCGGTGAGTACACCAAATCTCTTAGCTGCTGATGATGCTGAGGAGAAAAGCGAATCCCCAATTGATATAATGGGAACTGTCGCTGACCATGATTATTTTAAATTCTTTGGTAAAAAATTGTATTTACCAAGAATTATTTATTGGGCTGATGAAGAAGGTAATTCTCGGTTCGATACTTTTGCAAGCACAGAGAAAGCTATTGAGTCTGGCTTATTTGAAGATGTGGATCATGCGCTTGTGGCTACAAACGGTGCAATTAAAGTAGACTTCTCAATTACTTCTCATTTGATTTATTTTTGGTTTGGTCTTGGGGCGGTAGCTTTATTCACAATGTTTGCAGGAAGTAGGTATAAAAAGGGAGTTGGTAAAGAAGTTGAGCCTAAAGGTGCTCTTCAGAATTTGTTTGAGGTTTTCTTTGTTTTTATTCGTGATGAAGTAGCAAGGCCAAATATAGATGATAAAAAAGCTGACAAATATGTTCCTTATTTGTTTACCGTATTTATGGCTATTGCATTTATGAATACCTTTGGTTTGTTGCCATGGGCTGCAACGGCAACAGCAGATATAACTGTTACAGCTGTATTAGCATTTTTTACTTTTGTGATTACTCAATTTAGTGGAACTAAAGATCACTGGACGCATGTTTTTTGGTTTCCGGGAGTTCCTTTGGGAGTCAAGTTTTTAATGATCCCGGTTGAGCTGATTGGTTTAATTACAAAACCATTTGCGCTTGCAATTCGACTTTTTGCAAATATGATGTCCGGTAAAATAATGATCATAGCGATCTTAGGACTTATATTTATTTTCAATGATATGTATGGAAGCGTTGCGGCTTATGGAGTGAGTGTATTTAGTGTATCCATGACTGCTATACTATACATATTAAAACTCTTTGTATCGCTTTTGCAGGCTTATATTTTCACATTACTTTCTGCGGTATTTATCGGAATGGCAGCAGAAAGTCATGATCATGATGAAGAACATTATCATGCTGAACACGCAGCATAATTAATTAATAAAACCCCTAACTAATAAAACATAAATAATATGGGACTTTTAGCAGCTGGTATTGGAGCTGGAATCGTAGCAATCGGAGCAGGAATCGGTATCGGAATGATCGGTAAAGCAGCTACAGAAAGTATCGCACGTCAACCAGAAGCATCTGGAGACATTCGTGGTGCAATGATTCTTACTGCAGCTTTCATCGAGGGTGTTGCTCTTTTTGGAGCTATTATTTGTATCATTCTTGCACTTCAAGGTTAATAGGAAGCAATGACTTATCTATTAGCGGGCGGAGGACTTTTATCATTTAACACCGGATTTGCAATTTGGATAGCGATATCTCTGATCGTATTTCTGTTTATAATGATAAAATTTGCTCTTCCTCCTATCATGAAGGCGCTCAATGAGCGTGAAGCAAAGATCAAAAATTCGTTAGAATCAGCTGAAAAAGCTTTAGCAAAAGCTGAGCAGATTTCTAAGGATAACGATATTGCTCTTCGTGAGGCAGAGGCTAAAGCGCAAAAAATCCGTAAGGAAGCTTTAGAAGAAGCAGATATTCTTCGTTCAGAGCGAATTTCAAAAGCAAAAGATGAGGCTACTCAAATAATAGAGCAGGCTAAAGCCGCTATTGAGCAAGAAAAGAAGCAGGCGTTATTGGAACTTCGAAATGAAGTTGCTCAATTAGCTATCAAATCTGCTTCTGTGATCATCGATGCGGAACTAGATAACGATAAGAACAACAAGCTGGTCGATAATTTTATTACCGACCTGTCAAAAAACTAAGCTTAGCTGATGTTGGTATCAAAAGCAGCAAAACGTTACGCAACAGCACTTCTTGAAAGTGCTGTTGAGCAGAATTCGATTGAGAATACTTTGAAGGATATTCATTTCATCAAAGCAACTATCGAAGGCTCTAAGGAATTAAGAATGTTTCTTAAAAGCCCTGTTGTAAAACCGGCTGATAAGCGAAATGCTTTATCCTCAATTTTTGATGATAAAGTATCAAAAGAAGTTTCTCGGTTTATTGGTTTACTTACCAATAAGGGTAGAGAAGATATTCTTGATGAAGTAGCTACTGCGTTTATAGATGTTTACAATGTTCATGCTGGAATCATAACAGTTGAAGTAAAAACTGCAAAAGCATTAGAAGCAGGACAGATTACTGAACTGACAAAAATGCTTGAAAGAACTACTTCAAAAACAGTAAATCTTGATCTTAAAGAGCAAGAAGAGCTGAGAGGTGGGATTTCAGTTAAAATTGATGACACTGTAATTGATGCTACAGTTAAGCATAAGCTAGAACAGCTTGAAACAAGATTTCTCGCATCATCGATGGAATAACAAGAATTTGAAAAGATTTAGAAATTAATAATACAATGAGCCAAGTCAGACCAGACGAAGTTTCAGCCATATTACGTAAACAATTAAGCGGTTTCGACAACGAAGCTGATGTTTATGATGTAGGTACCGTACTTGAAGTAGGGGACGGTATTGCACGTGTTTATGGCCTCTCTAAAGTGCAAGCGGGTGAGCTTGTGGAATTACCGGATTCTAAAGATGAAAATGGTAATAACATAACAGGAATGGTACTAAACCTTGAAGAAGACAACGTGGGTATTGTGTTGTTCGGTTCCTCAAGTTCTGTAAAAGAAGGCCATACTGTTAAAAGAACTCAAGACATTGCATCTATTAATGTAGGTGAAGGTGTTTTAGGTCGTGTTATTGATCCACTTGGAAACCCAATTGATGGTAAAGGTCCAATAACAGGCGATACTATTAAGTTACCTCTAGAGCGTAAAGCTCCTGGTGTAATTTACCGTGAGCCGGTAGCCGAGCCATTACAAACAGGTATCAAAGCAATTGATTCTTTGATCCCAATTGGTAGAGGACAGCGTGAGCTTATTATTGGTGACCGTCAGACAGGTAAAACTTCTGTTGCAATTGACACTATTCTAAATCAGAAAGCAACTCAGGATTCTGATAAGCCTGTTTTCTGTATTTATGTAGCAATTGGTCAGAAAGGTTCAACAGTTGCAGGTATTAAGCAAGTTCTTGAAGAAAATGGAGCAATGGATTACACTGTAGTTGTATCTGCTCCTGCAAGTTCATCTGCTCCAATGCAGTATATCGCGCCATTTGCCGGTGCAGCTGTTGGAGAGTACATTCGTGATACTGGTCGTCACGCATTGGTAATTTATGATGATCTTTCTAAGCAAGCTGTTGCATACCGTGAGATGTCTCTACTATTGAAAAGACCTCCGGGACGTGAAGCTTATCCGGGTGATGTATTCTATCTTCACAGTCGTTTACTTGAGCGTTCTGCTAAGATCATTAATGATGATAAAGTAGCTCAGGCAATGAACAACATACCTGAAGGCTTAAGGCCAATGGTAAAAGGTGGTGGATCACTAACAGCACTTCCTGTTATTGAAACACAAGCGGGTGACGTTTCTGCTTACATCCCGACAAACGTAATTTCTATTACTGATGGTCAGATCTTTTTGGATACTGACTTATTTAACTCTGGTATTCGTCCTGCAATCGATGTTGGTACTTCAGTATCTCGTGTGGGTGGATCTGCTCAGGTTAAATCGATGAAGAAACTATCAGGTACATTGAAGCTTGATTTAGCTCAGTATCGTGAATTAGAAGCTTTTGCTAAGTTCGGATCTGATCTTGATGCTGCTACTCAAGCTCAATTGAGAAAAGGTGAAAGAACGGTAGAGCTATTGAAGCAAGATGTTTATCAACCACTTCAGGTTGAAAGACAGATCGTTCTGCTGAAAGTTAATGATGCAGGACTTCTTGACAAGTTACCTGTTGATCTAATTAGCGAATTTGAAACACAATTCCTTGAGACTGTTTTGTCAAAGTACAGCACAGAAATGGAAGATTTAGCGAAATCCGGTATACTAACTGATGAATTTGGAACTAAGGTTCTTGATTCAGCAAATACGGTTATCGATCAAATTTTAGCTGGACAAGAAGCTTAATCAATGGCTAATTTACGCGACATAAGAAACAGAATTAGTTCTGTAAACAGCACACAGCAAATAACCAAAGCAATGAAAATGGTTGCTGCTGCTAAACTTAGGAAAGCTCAGGAACGGATGACAAAGACCCGTCCTTATGCTGCTAAGATACAGAATGTTGTTGGTCGTTTAGCTGATAGTGGAAGTACTACCAGCCCTCTTGTTGAGAAATCTGAGATCAACCAAAATCTGCTATTTATTGTAGTAGGTTCTGACAGAGGACTTTGTGGTGGATTCAACAACAATCTTTTTAAAGAGCTTGAAAAAAGTTTAGCAAAGAACTTTTCTAGTCAATTGGAAGCAGGAACTGTTTCTCTTATAACGATTGGAAAGAAAGCTACAGCTTACTTTAAGAAGAGAAGTTATAATATAGTTGAATCTTTTCCGGGTTTCTTTGATACTATTGAATATGATCCAACTTCAGCGATCATGGAATCTGCTACTAACGATTTTGTTAAAGGCAGCTATGATGAAGTTTATATCGTATTTAATGAGTTTAGATCTGTGATAGCTCAGAACAGAAAGATCGATAAAGTATTACCTATCGATCCGGATAGTTTTGAAGTTAAATCAGGGGGTGATTCTAAAACTTCAATTGACTATATTTACGAGCCAAATTCTGAAGCAATTTTAGATAAGTTATTGCCACTTCATTTGAACACTCAATTGTGGAAAGCGGTACTAGAATCTAATGCTTCTGAGCAAGGTGCAAGAATGTCTGCAATGGATAGTGCTACAGAAAACGCAAAAGAATTAGAGCGTAATCTTAAGCTTAAATATAACCAAGCAAGACAAAGTGCTATTACAACTGAAATCTCTGAGATCGTTTCCGGTGCACAAGCACTTAGTGAATAATTAGAGTCAGTTTTATTTATTGATATTTCGACGGAGAGTTGGCAGAGTGGTCGAATGCGGCGGTCTTGAAAACCGTTGTGCCGCAAGGTACCGGGGGTTCGAATCCCTCACTCTCCGCATTTTTTAAATAGCCCGTTAAGGGCTATTTTTGTTTAAATAATTGATACTTTGTTGCGTTACAAGCACAAAATAATTCTATGAAAAAAATCTTTTCTATTTTCTTCTTTTTCATTTTAGTATCGGTGCAGGCAGTTTATGCTCAGGATACTTTGGAAATTTCACTCCGCGATTTTATTGATCTTGGTTTAAGCAATTCAGGACAAATAAAATATGACAAAACAAGTGTCGATCTAGCGGAGAACAGAGTAAGCTCAGCTAAGGACCAGCGATTTTTACCTAGTCTTAATTTCAGATCCGAGCATGCACTAGTTCCAGGTGTATCATCACCCGGTAATTTTCCGGAAGAAGAGATCTATTTGGATCCAAACGCAAAAAATGACTGGGACAAAGTTGGCGTATTCAATCGCCTTAGAATTACGGGAGTTCAGCCGGTATTTACATGGGGCTCAATAAATAAAGCAATATCAGCAGCTGAAGAAGCAGTGAAAGCAACTGAGTTCGAATTTCAGGCCAAGAAAGAAGATATGGAGGTGCGTTTATTTGAGTTGTACTATAGCTATGTACTCGCTTTGGAAATTGAACGCTTGCTTAAGGATGCAGAAGATAAGATCAATCAGATTGAAAATTCTTTAGATGATGCTCAGGAAGAAGGAGATGATATTGATGAGACTGATGTCTATAAATTCAAAGTTTTTAAAGCACAATTTGGTATTCAAAAAGCTGAAGTAGATGAAAGTTTAGTTTTCGTAAAACAAACTTGGGAGTATATTCTGAGGAATGAAAACGGTACTATATATATACCTTCAATAAGATACTTAGATCCTTTAGCTGCAAAGCTTTCCGGATTAGATCACTACCAAAACAGTGCATTTTTAAATAGAAACGAATTACGTGGTATATCAACAGGAAAAGAAGCTTTGATGAAATATATTGACTATCAAAAAGCTAGTAATTTACCCGGCCTTTATTTAGGATTTACCACCACATTTGCATCAACACCAATTCGACCAAGACAGCCAAATCCCTTTATAAGTACACCTGAGAATACTTTTAACACTGCTTTCGGGATTACAATAAGACAAAATTTAAATTTCTTTCAAGCCAAAACTCAACTAGACAGAGTAAAGATAGAATTAAGAAAGATGGATTACCTATCTGAAGCTGCTAAAGATGGGATCCTTCTGGAAGTTAACCAAGCTTATCAGAAAGCAGCTGTAGCTGAAGTAAAGGTCGAGAGAACAGATGAAGCTTTGCTTACCACAAAACAATGGTTGCGGATGGAACAACAAGACTATGACTTTGGTATAGGAGAAGTTAAAGACCTTATTGACGCTATGAAAATGGAACTTGAATTAAGACTTAAAGAGAAAGAAAGTATATTTGAATTCAATACATCCATGGCTAAACTAAATAATGCTGCGGGAATTCCGTTAGAACTACTGCAAAACAATAATTAATAGAATGATTAAAAGAATATTTCCAATGTTGTTGTTCGTTTTTGGACTAGTAACAACACTTGAGGCACAAACACCAAAAGAAGAGATCAAAACATTATTAGAACAAAGAGATCAACAAGTTAAGACTCTGCTCGGGCCAAAAGGTTCTGAATATAGTGATGAACAAAGAGCTGAAATAAAAGATATTATTAACGGAGTTATTGATTTCGAATCTATGGCTAAATATGCCCTTGAAGATACTTATGATACTTTGAGTACTGAGATTCAAACTGAATTCGTTGAACTATTTGCTACAATAGTAAGAGATCAATCGTTAAATAAATTAGATATATACCGTGCAGAGGTTACCTATAATTCTATTACAGTTGATGGAAATGAGGCGATGGTAAAAACTTTTGCAGAACTGGATGACATCAGAACACCTGTGGATTATACAATGGTAATGAAAGGGGGAGAATGGGTAATTACAGACCTTATTCTGGATGAGGTTTCTACGGCCGAATCTTATAATCGGCAGTTCCAGCGTATTATTAAAAGGAAGGGTTTTGAATCATTATTAAGTACATTGAGAAAAAGAGCAGCCAGAAGTTAGTGATAACTAATTATACAATACCTTTTGTTCGCTATATAAAATCTTTTTTATAAGATGAAAATAGCATTCATTTCTGATCAATTCTTTCCCAGAACTTCTGCAGACTCAGAACAAATAATTTCTTCTTTATCCGCTTTAAGTAAGCTGATTGACGTGACACTAATTTCAGCCGGATATAGCTCAAAACCGAATATTAAGACATTTGAATTAGAGAAATATTACGGTAGAAAATGTAGTTTTCAGTTAGAATTTATAAACCATTTATTTAAAAATATAAGAGGTTTAGAAAAACTATCTTTTTCTGTTAAATCTGCTTTCAGAACAAAATCAAGCAATTATGATCTGGTATATACACGGAATATCCCCGTTGTACTTTCCATATTATTGTTTACAAAGCTACCTGTTATTTTTGAATCGTACAGACCCTGGCCCAGTCGGAATATTTTTTCAAAATGGTTGTTTAAATGGCTTTCTGGTCACCCAAGATTTTTGGGAGTAGTGTTACATTCGTCATATGCCAAATCAAGTTTTGTTAAAGTTGGCTTTAAAGAGAAAGATCTATTTGTTGCACATAACGCTTTTGACTTTAGCTTGTATGAAGATAAACAACCTTCTGTTGTAAGAAGAGCATTTGACCTGCCTGAAGATAAAATTATTACAACGTATTCCGGACGTGTAACGATGAAAAAAGGGTTGGGAAGAATAATCGAACTTGCAAAGTCTTTTCCGGATCAATTCTTTTTGATTATCGGATCTGAAAATCATGGAGAGGTAGAAAACAAGGCCAAGAATATTAAAAATATAAGGATTCTTGGTTGGCTTGACCGTAAAACGGTATTCGATCTTTTAAAAGCATCAGACATTTTATATATACCGCCTACATTAATGGCTCGGGATGTTTCCAAAAACACGGTGCTCCCAATAAAAACGTTTATATATAAAGCTTCTGCCACTGCTATTTTTGGTCCGGCTTCTAAAGACATTGAAGAAGTATTGACCCATAAAAAAAACGCTTACTTAGTTGAACCGGACAATTGGAATGAAGAAGTACAAGGGTTTAAAGAATTGGTAGAAAAAGTAGACTTAAGAAAACAAATAGGCACCCAAGCCAGCTTTGAAATGAAAACAAATACTTGGGATAAAAGAGCTGAAGAAATTCTAGGATTTATTTCTAAATATTTTAATTAAGTGTTTCAGATTGTAAGCACACTCATAAAAAAATAAGCTATTAATAGCCATTTCGTTATATTTACACGCTTTTTAAAAAATTGATAACTAACACTGAATGAAGATTCTCATTTACGCAACTACTTTTGGGGCTGACCTATTAAGTCTTACCCGATATCTTTCAGAAAAGGAAGGTGTCGAAGTTAAGGTTTTAATGAAGGAAGTAGAGAAATTTAAAAGCGAAGGTATATATAAGTTATGGGATCTGGATTTAGATATATTCGAGTTTAATAAGATCAATATTATAAAAGGAATCAGTGGTTTCGATCCGGATGTAACTATTCTTGATAATAATATTCCGCTTAGAGCGGTAAGTCCGAAGGCGTTGATATTGTGGCACGGCTATGGATGGAAAGGTCCAAATGATGAAGAAGAGTTCAAATGGATCCATAGAAATATTCGATTGAGCTGGGGAGATATGAAAATCCCTAACAATAATATTAAATGGCTTTGTTTTGGACCCATTGATTTTAAACACAGAACTAAGATAAGTGGTTTCCATCCTGATAATTGTGTGACTCTGGGATCAGCTAGCCATGACTACCTCAGAGAAGATGTGTCGAAAGAGAAGCTGCAACCTTATTATCCGTTCGATGTTATAAACAGAAAAACGGTGTTGATTGCACCAACATGGCATTATG
>Ga0208668_1000089_pt1 | contig 22190 bp, 17 predicted proteins | sample 18_taG_FD_184093 | JGI IMG/M metagenome (GOLD analysis project Ga0208668, IMG submission 184093) | Marine viral communities from the Subarctic Pacific Ocean - 18_ETSP_OMZAT15316 metaG (SPAdes) (version 2) | ecosystem: Environmental > Aquatic > Marine > Oceanic | place: Pacific Ocean | collected...
GATGTATCAGTGCGTCCACACTGACACCTCCTGCGACACTTCCTGCAAGTAGTGGTGTTAATTTAACAGCTTTGAACGCAACAAATCTGGGATCTGGAACAGTCCCGACTGCAAGACTTGGAACGGGAACGGCTTCAAGTTCAACGGTACTGTATGGAGATCAAACCTACAAGGCTGAACCAGGTGGTGGTAAGGTTTTGCAAGTTGTAAATGCAGTTCAAAGCACTGAATATACTACTAGTTCAGGAAGTTATGGTGCAAGTAGTACAGGTATAACTATAACACCATCAGCAACAAGTTCTAAAGTTTTAATTCAAATTCATTGTGGTCAAATTGAAATGGGTAATAGAGAAGGTCAAGGTATAGTTATGAAACTTACGAGAACTATTGGTGCATCTGATACAGATTTAATTGCACAACTTCAAAATGGCGCTGGTGCTTTTACAGGTCAAACAGGAAATGTTTACAGAACTTTTACAGGACACGCTTCAGTTAGTTATCTTGATAGTCCAAGTACGACAAGTGCAACTCAGTATAGAATTTATGTCAAGTCAAGTCAAACTACTACTTATATTGGTGTTCAAATGCACACCACATCTTCAACATTCACTGCTATGGAAATAGGAGCATAATATGGCAAGAAGAATATTAATTATAGAAGCGATTTTGTCTTTAAATGCAAATGCAAAATGTGAAGTTATTGGTGCAGATATTGATGATTGTCAAATTAATTGGTTAGAAGGAACTGCTGAAATATCAAAAGCTGACATTAAAACTGAAATGGACAGACTTCAGGCAGAGTATGACGCACAGGATTATGCAAGAAATAGAAAAGAAGAATATCCTTCAATAGAAGAACTGGTTGTCGCTTTATATGACACGGATGACAGGACGGCGATAGACGAGAAGCGTGCTGCTGTGAAATTAAAATATCCGAAGCCTTAAATGCTCATTCATTGTCATTTATCCGAGGATAAACTTTATGCTGGTACAATCAGAAGTGATGAACACTATGCACACCCACCAGTCAGAAAAAGACTGGAAAGGATAAAAAATTCCATAAAGGAAATTGGATTTTTAAATCCTCTGTCTTGTGGCAATGAAAGAGATGACGGAACTTACAGGGTGAACAGGGGTAATAACTGCCTTCAAGCTGCTAAAGAGCTTAATGTTAAATCAATTCCTTGCATAGTGTATTGCGAGGAAAATCAAAAACACATACCAGAAGGTGAACAAGTGAAAAGAAGCGAACTGCAGAAAATTCACAAGTCTGAGATAAGACAAGTAACGAGGGAGGAGCCTTCGTGGTTTGGTGTTTATCCAGTTGATGAATGGAGTCCTGATTACAATGGCTGAACTGGAAAAACAAAAGGATAATAAATAAATGAGTTACATAATCAAAGATGCCAAGCGTGCTGAGATAAAACTGAAATATCTTAAACCATAACCAATGAAGGGGGCACATGCCACTAGTAGATTTAACAGCCCCTGCAGGAGTAGTTACTGAGATAACCGATTACCAAGCAGGGCTTCGATTCACAGACGCAGACAAAGTTCGCTTCAAGTATGATCAAGCCGAGAAGATTGGCGGTTGGTACAAGCGAGACGCAAGTTCAAGCGCCATGTCTGGCGTTCCTCGAAATGTTTTCCCACATAGAGACAAGAATGGTGTCAAGCTTATTTTATATGGCACAAGCACGCATGTCTATGCTGAATATTCAGGCAGCATTCGCGACATAACACCTTACAGAACAGATACTCAAACACTAACAAATCCTTTTACAACAGGTGGCGTAGGAACTTCCATCGTTACAGTCACTGATACAGCACATGGAGTGACTTATACAAGTCCTGCCTCACGTGTTGTCATTGAATCAATTGCAACAATGCCCTTGGATGGAGTAACGGTAACAGCGGGCGAATATTATGCGACTTATGTTGATGCTGATAATTATACGATTACAGCCGTTGCTGGAGGTACTGGAAGCATTACAGGAACAGCAGCGTCAGGAGCAGTAACAGGAGGCGGAGCAACGAATGTTCGTTATTTAATTAACAACGGTCCAGAAGATGGATTAACAGGTTTTGGTTTTGGAGCAGGTCTTTGGGGAGCGGCTTCATGGGGCACAGCCCGATCGACATCTGGTGTGGTTCTTTCACCGAGAGTTTGGACAATGGATAGCTGGGGCGAAGACATTGTAGCAAGCGTAGGAGGAGGAGAAGATACAATATATTATTTTGATGTCAGTGCATTTATTGCGGCACCAACAACTTACAGGGGTACGACTCTTGGTTGGTTCGTAAATTCCATTGGCGGAGACAATACGAATATTCCTACGAAAGTGGGAGTGGTTCTTGTATCCACACCAGATAGACATTTAACAGTATTCGGTTGCACTCCTGAATTATCATCAACCTATGACAGGTTAACAGTAAGGTGGTGTTCACAGGAAAGCTTGGAAGATTGGAACACAGCCACCACAAACACAGCAGGCTCACAACGACTGGGCACTGGTACGAATATTGAATCAGCTTCCAAAGGTCGTGGTCAAATGATTTTATGGACTGATATGGATCTATATGGCATGCAGTTTACAGGTCCGCCATTCACGTTTTCATTCCAGCAATTGGGTGAAGCGTCAGGAACCATATCCAAAAATTCACCAGCGATGATTGAAGGCGGTGCGTTCTGGATGGGAGTGGATAACTTCTATGCTTTTGACGGTGCGGTAAAAACTTTAAAGTGCCCTGTTCTTAATCACGTCTTCAATAGCTTTAACCAAACACAAAGGGAAAAAGTATTCAGTGCAGAGATCATTGAGTTCAATGAAATATGGTGGTTCTATCCATCAGCAGGTGAAACGGAAGTTGACAAGTATGTCATCTATAACTACATCGATCAAACATGGTCTATCGGTGCGCTGTCACGAACGGCATGGCATGACGCAGGCATATACACTTATCCAATAGCAACAGATGGAAGTGGCTTTATTTTCAACCAAGAGTACGGATACAATGATGAATCAAGTGCAATGACAGCTTATGTTGAAACAGGATTCTTCACGGGTGACAAGGCAGGAAATTCCATATTTTTTGTTGACAAGGTAATTCCCGATACGACTTTCACGGGAGGGGGAACAAAAGAAATTAATTTTCAAATGAAAACAAAACTTTATCCCAACACAGCAGAAACAACTAAAGGTCCGTACACCTTAGCCTCAACAGGCGGCAGATTAAACTTCCGGGCAAGAGGCCGTTCATTCCAGTCCAAATACTACAGCGACAACGCGGACATTGGATGGAGACTGGGAACGTGGCGCATGGAAGCGCAACAGGACGGACTTAGATAATGTTAACTACTGATATGTCGCAACTGCAACGATACCAACAGATGCTAGACCACGGTATGCAACAACAACCACAACAACAACAAATAGGATCTCCAGCAGAAGCACAAATTTATAAAACTCAAGTACAAGATCCAAATGAACAATTACACGCGCAAGGAACACCAATTCAGGGCATGTCACGTAGTGACATATGGAAAAATGCGGTGTTTGATCCAAGCTGGCTTCAACAGACTCAACACCCTGCTGAAGCGCAAGGAGCGCAGATATTGACAAAACCTTACCAGCCTCACCAGGATAGCTCCCGGATGCAACCAAGAGAAGGCATATATCAGGGGGGACTTGGATCATTGTTTAATAATCTTGGTGGCCCTAGACAACCACAATCAGCTTTTGAAAATCAATTCTCAGAATTGCAAAATCAAATGGGTGGCTTTGGAGAACAGTTTACAGGATTGGAAACATCTATCGGAGGATTGGGAGAATCTATAACTGCCATAACGGATAGACTTGATTCCATAGAACAAGGCATCAAAGGTTTAAAAACTGATGATACTAGTCAAGCTTATACTAGAATGAATTGGCAACCATTCTCAGAATGGGGAAGAAGAAGGACTTAGATAATGGGTTTATATACAAAAGCAGTTTATCCAGAACTTTCCTATAAGGAAAGGCAAGAGGATAAAATTACGGCAAGGACATATGACGCGCTCATTAACATTCTGCGATTGCGTGATGCGAGTACGACACATACTCCCGTTAAAATTGCGGACAGCGACGTAACAAAATCAATGGAATGGTTTTTATCCTAATGGCCGTAGAATATAAAAATAAAATAGTATCAGTTACAAGCACAGGTTCAGATGAAACTATCTACACCTGTCCTACATCTACAAGCTTAGTTAATTATTCAGCGATAGTAAAGACATTTACTATATTTAATACTACTGGTGGAGCAGGAACTCTATACATTAGATTCCTGGACTCAAGCGCCAGTTCAACTGATACAATAAGAATATTCGGCACAAGCGCTTTTGGAACACAGGTCACAGTAAATGCTACAGACATGGGTCCAATCGTTTTAGAGTCAGCTGATGTATTAAAAATGCAAGCAGACGTACAACCTATCAGGGCTTTTGTGTCAGTAATGGAAGTAAGTGAGGAGCTGAGAGGTGTATAATGCCGATGCCCCCTTTACTTTCCTTAATTTATAGGGTATAATAGAACAATATGGCAACAGGAATAGAGATGTTAGGGCAAATGGGCACTGATCAGTCACTGGCTGGCCCCGTTCAAGGGGGCAACATGGTGGTCAAGCCCAATCAAGTGCCCGTTGGCGGAGCGGCGATGCTGTCAAAGGCATTGCGCAGACAGGCTGACAAGGGCGTGGGTGGCATGTATGTACTGCCCGAGCAAGAAGAATCAATGCCGGGATTTATGCAAATGGCGCAACAAAATGTAAATGAAGATATGACTCGTATGGCTAGAACTGTAGAAGCAGAAGCTCCTCCAGGACATATGCTATCATATATTACACCAGAAGAAGCAGGCATATTAAAATTACTCGGCGGTACAGGTGACATAAATCCTGTAACAGGTATACCACAATTTCCTCAATATGGTGGAGCAACTGGAGAATCTGATGAAGATGAACAAGCTACAGCTTATGGTTATCAAACTGATGATACTAGTCAAGGTTATCAAACTTCTCAAGATGCTGGTGGTGGAGGAGAAGAAGCATGGACTTCACAAGGAGCTGAAAATGTTGCTAATATTGTAGCTGATATGGCAAATAATGAACAATTACAAGCAGATATTGAAGCAGGTGGAACACAACAGCCGACGGAAGCGTTTGCTTTTGATTTGGAGGCACAACAAAATAACGCTGATGAAATACAAGATCAATTAGATAAGTTGAATAAAAAGAAACAAGAAGGTACATTAACTACGGCAGATAAAGAGTTAATAAAATCCTTGAATAAAGAAAAGGACGCAAGTGCTAAAATATTAAAACAGATTTTTAAACAGCAACAAGAAACAAGATATGGGGATATAGATAAAGAAAAGATGTCTGAAGCAGATATAAAGAAATTATTAGAACAGGCAGAGAGATATGGTGTGGATTCTTTTAATACTGAACAGATGGCACAATACAAAGCTCTAAAGATGTCGAAAGATAAACATCCTGGAATCCAAATGTTGGATGCGATAGGTTTAAGCCGAGACATGCCGGGTATTCATGCAAGCATTGAAAGTTTAGGAGATGATAATACTTTGGCACTTGTCGGTTTTAATCAAGGTCATTTAGGCAAAGATGGAAAATTAACTAAAAAAGGAAAAGCATTTTATAATAAGTATGATGATAAGATGGGGTTTGTAGGAATGGAAAGTGTAGAGGATTATGAAAAAAAATTAGGTTCTTTATATAGTTTTGATGATGAAGGTAAAGTTAAAATGGAAAGCGATGTATTGGGTGGCACTCAAGCCCAAAGAGCTATTGATCCTAAAAAATATTATACACAATCTGATAAAGCTAAGTATTATGGTAGTGGTGCAACTTCAGGCAGGATGGAAGAATTAGCTGGCTTAGCTTTAACAGGGGATAAATATTTTGATAGACAAATTATTGAAGCAAGAGAAATAGCAAGCAGACAACGAGATAGACAAGATGGTGGCGGAGGTCAACGACCTGGAGCTATGGGCGGAGGAACGGCACCTGTCATTGAAGATGAAGTTACTAAAGCGGTGGTGGAAGAAGGAGCTACGACAATGCCTTACACTGGTCCAAGGACTGGCGGGGCGGAAGTTAACGTTCCATTAAGCAGAAGATTTGCACTTGATCCTACACAGCAAGTGGCACAATACAAAACGGCACCAAGAAGTACAGAAGATATTTATAAATATTTTACGGAAGGAACAACAGGCGAAGGAAGAATGCTGGAGCCTTACGGTGAATTTCAAAAACGAAGAAGAAAAGCTTTAGGTAAAAAACCTTTAGACTTTTGGTCATATTAAGGAGTTAGAAAATGGGAATGTTTGATTTTTTATTTGGAGGTTCATCTCCAGAAATGCAACCAACAAGTGCAACGGCGATACCTGATTATCTTCAGGCGGCTGGTGCGAATCTGGTTGGAGCGGCACAGGATGTAGCACAGGAAGAATACATACCTTACACTGATCCGATGCTGGCGGCAATGACTCCTGAGCAATTGGCGGCGCAACAACAAGCCTTAGGCATGGCGGGCGTAAGCACTGGTCAAATGGCACCTGCGATGGCGGCAATGCAAGCAGCTACGGGCGGTCCAACGGCGGCGCAAATTAGCGGGTACATGAGTCCTTACATGACAGGCGTGGCGGATGTCGCGGCGCAAAAAATGAGGGATCAATCAGCAATTCAACAACAAAAGATCGCGGCAAGCGCGGCTGGATCGGGCGGATTGGACAGCACAAGATACGCAATACAGGAAGCGGAACGACAAAAGAATTTAACAACAGGCATTGGCGACTTATACGCCAAGGCGCAAGCGGAAGCTTATGGACAAGCTAGTGACATGGCACAGTTTGCTCAAACGCAAGGACTCCAAGGAGCAATCGGTCAAGGCACATTGGCGGCACAGCAACAAGGATTGGGAATGGCGGATGTTCAGCAACAGCTCGGCATTGGTGCGATGACACAAGGCGCGAATCAACAAGCGCTTGATCTCGCATACAATCAATGGCAACAAGAGCAACAGCATCCTGCAAGCCAGCTTAACTGGCTTTCAGGCATTATGGCAGCGGACCCTAATCAACAAACCACGACTACGCAAACTGCGGTTTCTCAACCTAGCTTCTTCTCGAACATGCTGGGCTTGGGCGCGTCAGCGGCTAACATCGCGGGCGGTCTGGGATGGAAACCTTTCGGAGGATAAGACATGGCAGATCCAGTAAAAATTAGACCTAGAGAAAAAGTTAAATCTCAATGGGGTGACATAATAGATTTTCTTGGACCATTTAGTGGAGACATTAATATCTTTAAAGGTATGGAAGAATTAACAGGAGCAGATGAAGCTACTAAAAGAATACATGAAACTGATCCTGAGAGAAAAATTAGTCCATTTGAATATGCTCCTTTTTACAGTGGTCTCGGTGATTGGAATTTAAGACCTGAAGTAACAAAAGAAACAGAAGAATTTTATGCAACAGGTAAACGTAAGAAACCAAAAGAAGGTTATGAACCGGGAAGAGTAGGATTTACTAATACCCCTCAAGCAAAAGCATACCAAGAAGGAATTAAACAAAGGGATAAAATAGAAGAGGAAAGAAAAAAATACGAAGAGGAAATGGCAAAAGCTAAAAAGAAAGCTGAAGCGGAAGCGGCTTTTCTTGACAGTCCTAAAGGAAGACTTCAAACTTTATGGGCTGACGCAGATAAGCGTGACGCTATACTGGGTGGCATCACAGATGCCATGACGGAAGTAAAATTCGGGGAAGACGCATACCAAAGCAGATTTCATGACACGCAAAAAAAGGTTCGACAAAACTTAAAAGTGGCGGAAGCAACTAAAATAGCAAGACAAAAAGCTCAACTTGATATGATGAAGGTGGCGGCTGAAACCAGTGTACTTGCAAATCCCGCGCAGTATATGACCACTTCACAAAAAGATGCAATGGCTATTGTAACTGCATCAGGATTAAGACCTGGAACTCCTGAATGGAATCAAGAATACTCAAGACAATTGCAACAAATAGTGGTAAAGGATTTGACATCAGCAAAGGCAAGCGCTCTCACACCTCTTTATACTTATTCTCAAGTATTACTTGCAAGTGATGATCCGCAAGACCAATTAACAGGACAAACAATGGTGAAAGCAATTGAATCAATTGCGGGCTATCTGTCTGGAACGGGTACAGGCGGTAAATCACAAAACATAAATGAAATTATAGTAGAAGAAAAAGAAACAAAAACAGGAACATAAACCATAACCCTAAGGGCTCTGCCCTGAATATTTATTAAGGTAACGAAATGGCAAACGACGTACAATACATAACATTCGATAACGGCGCACCCCGTGTGCAATTCCCAGGAACCTGGGATAACGATAAAATCCGTAATCATCTCAAAAGCGACGAGTTTGAAAACTCAATGGCTGGTCAAGGCTGGCTCTACAAGTACGGCCTCGATCCCGTCAATCTCCTAGATGAAGAAAATCTCGACGACAATTCATTACAAGCAGGCGCAAAGTCCGCCGTTGACACCCTCAAGCAGATAGGCCAGGGGGCACTCTCGGTGATGTATGATGTCTTCGGGGCGGAGGAAAAACAGCAAGAGGCGATTGAACTTGTTAAGCAATACCAGTTGGATCAAGCGGCGCATCTGTGGCGTAAAGATAAAGAAGGTCAAGTCAAGCCACGTTTCACATCATTAGAGCAAGTATTTGAAAGCGAACAAGAGTTCGGAGCTTTCCTTGATTGGCTCGGATATAATGTAGGACAGGGAGCTGTAACAAGCATTCCATTTGTTCTGGCAGGCTTGGCAACAGGTGGCATAGGAGCTGCGGTAATGGGTGGAACGGCTCGTGCGGCGGCTGGTGGATGGATGGCAGCGGGGGCAAGAAGTTTAGTTCCTGGATTAGTCAGTCCAACAAGCACATTAGGAAAAGTAGGTGCGGCAATATTACCTGTTTCTCCTTCAGGACTAGGTCTGTTTACGGCAGGCTATACCTTTGGTGCAGGAGATACATACGTAAATCAATTAGCAGAATCAGATGATCCTAACGCGGCTATTGCATTGGCGGCGGGCGTTCCTTATGGCTTGGCGGAAAGTGCCTTTGGTGCAGGAGCTATTTTCCTAAAACAGATAACAGGAAGAGTGGGAGAACAACAACTTAAAAAACAATTGCAAGGACAAATTGGTGAAGGCATACAAAAGATTCACGTCAAGAAAACAATAAAGGCGGCTAACAAAGGCAAGAGACTCAAGACATTTGGCAAATCAGTTTTAGAAGCTGGATCTGGTGAGGCAGTTGCGGAATCACTGCAAGAAGGAATTACACAAACAGGACAGCAAGTAGAAGCGGGAAAATCTTTAACGGAATTATACGCCAGCAAGGACTTCTGGAAACAGATAGGGGAAGCGGCGGCGGCTGGTGCAGTAGGTGGCGGACCATTTGGTGTGGCTGGTGGAACAGTCGCGGCATTGAAAATGGCTCCGTCAATAGATATGGCCATTGATGCGACAGGCACAAGGATACCTACATCATCATTAAAAATTGATAATGATATGACCAACAACCGTAAGGTATGGGGAACAGTAGATTTTATTCTAGGTGATACGGTTACGGTTACAGGAGCTGGAGTAGAATCCAAAGTAACAGAAGACAAGCAACCTAACTCTACTAACTTTAATCAACCCAATGCCAACAATCAACCAACTCCTACTTACAGTGTGGTTGGGTTAACTGAACTTGAAGGAAAACCATATTTCTTACTGGAAGGAAAAGCGGGAAAAGGAGATATGTTTGTTCCTGTTTCTCAAGGAAATCAAATACTAAGAATTGATGATGGTACAATTGATGAAGGAAAATATAATAACAGTGCTGGATTTAAATATGATCAGGAAAAAACAGAGAATGTAAATTTAGATTCCGAAAAAGAAAAAGAAGGTTATGATAAAAACAAGAAGGACTGGAAAGCAAAAGGATGGATAGATAATACTACTGATAAATCTGTTAATACATTTTTTGAAAAAGAAAAAGAAACATGGGTTAATAGGGAGTTGGATGATGTTCTTACCCAACGTGTAGATCAACGTAAAGCTGAACAAGCATATGATAATTGGACTAATAAATATAAAAGATCTAAACCTTTACCTAATGGAAGATTTTTAGAATATTTTGATGATGAAGGTAATGAATTAAATAAAGATGAGGTAGTACCTAACATCGATGGAATGTATCAGATTTATGAAGGAATAGAAGATGAGAACTTACGTTCAGCAATAGAGAAAAATTGGAGTCAAGAACGACATAGACAATTACAATACCTTAATCAAAATTATGATAATAATTTAACTGACATTGAACAAAAACGATTTAACGAACTGGGATATAATGGACCTCTCGGGCGACAATATATTAAAGATATGGTTGCTGATACAAGAATTAAGGGAACAAGTAAAAAAACAGAAGGTCGTAAAAACATTGAAAAACATTTAAAAGATAACACTAGATTTGAAGATGCGACTAAAGAAATACGTGAACGGGAAGAAAAGATTATTGGTCAGCCTACTCTTGTTAAAAAACTTACCGATCAAGAAAGACAATCTAAACTAGGGGAAGATCTTTTTCCTGAATCAGTGGGAGAAAGAATACTCATTCTCCAAAACTTATTAAGATTGTTAGACAAGAATGCTGACACTTACATTACAGCTCTTCAAACTAAAACATTAAGACAACTACAGGCACAAAAGAAAGCCGCAACTTATGCTAATAATTTCGTAGAAGCTGACGCAATACAGAATAGAATTGACGGCATACATGACCAGCGTTATATTATTCATCATGAAGGAAAAGTTGTAGGTAATTTTAGCGAAGCATCAAGAGTGGCTTCACTTAAACACATAGAAAAATTAAAAAGAAAACTTCCCGATAGAAATAAAAGACCATTAGAGTTTGATAACATTACAGTAGAGATAGGTTTATATGAAGAACACATCGCAAACATTGAATCAGCTCGTACCCGTTTCAATCAAGTATTGGCTACGTTTAATGAGGAACCTGTTGGTGCAAAAGAATGGGGAACTGTATTAGGAAAGAATAAAGCCATTGCCAGAATCAAACGAGACAACAGAGATTACGATTGGTTAAGAGAAAATAAATATATAAGACGATATGAACTGTGGGCAAAGCAAGCAGGACAGCCCCGCATTACAGAAGACTTCGCGAACAACGGACCAAAAGTTTTACAAACATTAAAAGATATATTAAGCGGAATGGCGCTTGATGTTAAAGTTGACCTTCAAGAATTTCTGGAATCAGACGGAGTGCAATACGCAGGACAATACATCTTAGGAGACCGAGCGGTTCGTGTAGCTTATAATGCCATACCTGAACTAAGACCTAACCTTAACAGAACTGATTCCAGAAATTATATTCTTCATCATGAAGTGATGCATTTACTTCGTCATGAAGGATTCTTCACCCGAAATGAATGGTTCGCATTATCAACACAGGCAACTGATAAATGGATGAAGCAATATAATATTGCGGAACGTCATCCTGAACTAAGTCGTGAAGAACAAATAGAAGAAGCCATCTCTGATGCGTTTGCTGAATACATGACAGGACGATACCAAACGGGAGGAGTCATTGCTAAAGTATTCAACAGGTTAAAACAATATCTAATCGCATTAGGAAACGCATTAACCCAAAACAGATTTGATACTGGAGCGGCTATCTTCAATGCAATAGACAGGGGTGTTGTGGGCGAACGTTACAAAAGCATGGAGCGTACGTCAGAAATATATGGCGGGGGCATTAACGCCAATTCCATCATAGTCAAGCAACGTTGGAGCGGCGAAAATATGGCGGGCTTTGCCCCTAGAACAAGAGCCTTGTTCATTAAGCAACCGCTCATCACCAATCCTAAAAACTTTTATAAATGGTTCAACAAGGACGGCAATCCTAGCGCAGTTACTACTGACTCAGGTGCCCCCTTAGTTACGATGCACACCACTCTCAAGGATACGGGTGAAAGATTTTACAAGGGTCCAATATGGTCTATACCTTTAATAGCAAAGGGGGCATTGCTTGTGCCACAAAAGTATACTTCCAAGAAAACGGCACGTCCTCAAACGGCTGCCTTGATTATGGCGCTTGTTGAGGAATCATTGGAAGCTGCAACACTTGATGGTTTAATTAATCAAGTTAAAAAAATTGATTCATCAGTGAAAAGAAATCCATCGACAGGTGTTGGTAAAAAAATTGGCGGAGATTTATATGTTCATACAAGTTCAGAAAATGTCATACCAAATTTAAATTCATTTAAAGAGAAACTTCCAAAAGGTTTTGTTTATGATATTGTAAAATATAATGAAAAAGATAAAGTTGTTTCTTTTATTAAATCTCCAGATTGGAATACAGCACATGAACCTCTTGCAACAACAGGTTTAAAAGTTTTATCTGATGGAACAATTAAAGAATTAAACATAAATCAAATTTACCATCATAAATGGTTGTTTGTAAAAAATAACTATCAGGGATTTAATGTTGAAGACAGTGTTAAAAGATCAATTGCTTGGTTGCCTTTGCGAAAAGAAAATAAAATAAAAGATTTTAAATGGCCTTCCATTGGAAGACAAGAATCATGGAATAAAGTTATTCCACACATACCAAAAATAGCGCCAACTCCAATTGCATTTTTACAACCAGGAACTGTTAACGCGGACATAGGTGGCGGTCCAGATGAAAAAGGAACTAACGAATTTAAAAAAGCTGGAGTGGTGAACATTGTTTATGATACATTCAACAGAACGAAAGAAGAAAATAAAGAAGCTGTAAGACAATTAAGAAATGGTCAAGCTGATACGGCGACTTTGGCTAACTTGTTAAACGTAATAGAAGAGCCTGAAATTCAAAGACAAAAATTAGCAGAAGCGTTTGATGCCCTCAAGGTGGGAGGGCAATTATTTATTAGTGTATATTATAACCCACAGGAAAAAGCTGGTCCTACTACTATGGGATATCAACATCAAAAACCATTAAAATGGTATCTTCCAATGGTTAAGGAATTATTTCCTAATGCCACAACTCAAAACATCAAGGGAAGACAAGTCATAGTTGCAACTAAACTTGCAGAGGATAAACCTATGGGCGCTCCATTTGAAGTGTTCGATAGAAGCAATGATTTAGGTTATCATTTTACTGCAACGCAAAGACATATAGATTACATTCATCGAAGCAATGGTAAGCTTGCTTCTGACTATTATACCTTTAAGGGATTTTTAAGTATAACCAATCCATATCGTATGCCTGATTTCAATGTTTGGCATGTGAGAGATATTTTAGAATATTTAAAAAATGATGGAATAATTACAGCAAAGCAACAAGAAGACTGGCCTTCTACTTTAAGTGATCCAGAACATTATGATCCAGAATATTATGATCCAGAACATTATAAAAAAATTGTAAACATATTAAAAGATAACGGATATGATGGCATTGTCTATAAAAATATTGGTGAAGATTTAATTGCACAGCGTAGAGGAAGAATGGGAAATGTATTAATGGCAGAAGAATCTATGCAAGGTACTCCTGAAGATATAGCAGAAGAGTTAGCCAATCCGCCGCAAGATTCGTGGATTGCGTTTGAACCTGAACAATTCAAGTCAGTATACAATGAAGGATCTTATGATACAGGTAATCCTAATATGTTTGGATCTCGACAATGGCAGGCTGCGGCTGGCGAGAAACCGATGGATGAATACAGACCAATGAACAGACAGCAGAAGCGTGCCCTTAACGCGAAGATGGGTTCAATAGCTGATGTTCCTCCAAGCTCCAATGAAACAAAAAATCTCAGTAGGTTCAGTAGATTCATAGGATTTGTAAGGGAATGGGCGAAGGACAATAAGTTCTTTGCGGCACTCTATGATGTTGTCAATGAAATGCAGATCAAGGCTCAAGATTTACAGGGAAGATTTGAGCGTATGCTTTTCCGATATCGTGCAGTCATCAGTGATCCTGCACTAAGAGAATTAATGTACAGGGCGCAAGCCATCTCTCAATTTTATCCTAACCAAAAATTCACAATGAACGAGAATGGTCAGATAATTTTCAGAGCACCACTCGATGTAAGTGACGGACCAAAAGATTTAAACATTGAACCGGGAGAAACAATAATTCTCGAAGGTGATTTAGCCTTAGCTTATGTGGAATATCAAGGGGCAATTGATTTCCTAGTTGCGGAAAAAATGAAAGGTGTTATCGCAGGAGGATACATTGATAATTTACGAGAAGGTATTAGACTTATTAATCATTACAAGGGTGTAACACTGCCACTTGCATGGGCTCCTGAGTTTTCCAATGACATGACAGATGATCAGATTGAATCCTTACAGCATGCGGATATTGTTTCCATTGTAAAAGCTTTGCGCATACTGAGAAATAATATAAAGGCAGAAGAGGAAGCCGTTGGGCGACCACTTACCCCGCCATTTGTGTTTGATGCTGACTCAGAAATAAAAAGCATTGAAGATATACTAGGAGTGGACGCAAATGAAACTCCAAAAACTGAAAATCAAATAGGACTTTATAGATTGTCTTCTGAATTTGCAAAATATAATGAATGGTTAAAAGGAGATTATGTTCCATTAATGCGTTTTGGAAAATACTTCGTAGCTGTCATTAATAAAAATGAAAAGAAATACATTGACGCAAAGCCGGGAGAGTATGGATCTTTTGAACGTAAGGTTGGAAAGAAAACAAAACTTGTTAAACATAATCCAAAATATTTACTTAACTATCAGATGTTTGAAAACAAAGCTGAAGCGGAGCGAGGTCATGCCGATCTTGTCACCAGCAACAGAACTAACTTGGAAGTTACAGTGACACCTGTATCAGAAGTTAACATAGCAGAGATAAAAGAAAAAATAAAAGCAGGAGTGGAAGGAGTCATGGATGTAGCACAATACTTAAGTGATCCTCAAGCAAAAATATTTAATGAAGTAAGACCTGCATTAGAAGCAATCATTGCACAAAACAAAAACATATCTGGATTTGATACATTCATCACACCTCGTAAACAACTGGGTGGTGTGCCAGGATACAGTGCTGATTTTGACAGGGCTGCTGGACAGTTCTCATTCATGGCGGCGAGAGACGCGGCACGTTCGCGATTCTGGAATGAAGCTCTGGAAAAGAAAGCTACATTAAAAAATTATACAGATGAAACTAACGATACACAATTAGCAATAGCTTCTGACAAGTGGTTTAAATATACTGATGATCCTCACCAGGAATGGTCAACCGTCAGACGTGTAGGATTCTGGTGGTACTTAGGGGGCAACATGTCATCCGCTGCATTGCAGATTTTCTCTGCCGTTCAGTTCACTGGCCCGATGCTCGCTCAATTCTCCAACAGTCCTAAAGCTATAGCGGCATTAGCTAAAGCATTCAAGGACGCTACATTCATGCTGACTAACTCATCACTTAAAAGTGGTGGCGGTACATACATTGATTGGGATAAAGCGCCTGCGGATTTAAGACAATTGATATTAGATAACATGGCACATTACTTAAAGCAAGGACAGGCACTGCAAGAATCAGGACAAGTTCCCGGGGCTCAAGTCTTTGATGAAAAGAAAGCGTTGCGCTTATTTGAAAACACCATAATAGGGGGCATGTTCAACACGATGGAAGCCGTGTCTCGTTTGACAGCTTTCATGGCAACTATTCGATTAGCTTCTGATCCTACTGTATTAACTAAAGCGCTTGAATTATATTCAGGTGATGAACTGTTCATGAGGAAAGTTGAAAAAAATAACGGAGTACTTACAGCAGAAATTCTGGCTCAACATATAATAGAAGATACGTTTGGTGTGTATGGAAAAATAAACAGACCATTCTTAATGAGAAGTTACGGAGCTGTTCCAGCCTTGTTCCAAACTTACATAGGACAAATGTTCGCCCTTACTTATAGAATGTTAACAAAAGGAAATACTCCAGTGCAAAGAGCGGCGGGTAGAAAAATATTCGCCCGCATGATGCTGATGATTGTATTGACTGGCGGGTTATTTGGATTACCTGGATCAGATGATGCGGAAGAACTGGCGAACTGGGTGATAGAAAATGCACCGATCGTAGGTACGGGATTAAAAACTGACATGCGTGCGGCTATGAGGGAAATGCTTTATGACGCAGGCTTTAGTGCAGGCATGATTAATGCTATGGAAAATGGATTGATTGAAGCTGGATTAAATATGGATGTTCAAAGAAGATTGGCACTGGGCAATGTTCCAGGATCTCAACAGGTTAGAGCAATCACTGGCATACTAGGATTGTCATCAGGAGGAAACGCGGCGGACTTTGCTGGTGCTCCTGGATCTGTGTTCATCACACCTTTCAAGGAAGCCAAAGTTGCGGCAAGAGAAGGAAGAGGATTTGTAGACGTAGCCATGAAGTCCGCTCCATTGTTCATACGTAACGGATACAAGGCATACCAAATGGCGGCGGGTAAAGGATTTGTGGAAACTAATTTTGGTACTGTACTAGCGGATGACCCGAGTGCAATGGAAGTAATGAAACAAGCTGTGGGATTTGGTTCGGCTAGAATGAAAAGATCAAGAGAGGCATTATGGCAGGAACGATTGAATGCAACACGTAATCAAAAAATGAAAAGCAAATTTAACAATCGTATCACTAATGCTTACAGGGATATATTCACGGGAAGTAAAACAGGTAATTCAGGATTGTCCATGTCGGGTCAGGAAAAATTAGACAGCATCATGGCGGACCTGTATAAATGGAACAGCCGACAAGAAATTCAGAATATGATATTTGTAGATTTAGAACGATTAGTTCAATCAGCTCTTGAAGCGAGCTTTAATGAAATTAGAATTATTAATTCAGGTGCATTGAATGTCGCACCTAACTTGAAGCAACGAAAAATTTTAGGTTTGGATTAATTATTTCTTAACTAGACTTCCACCAAAATACAATCCAACAATAGCGGACATCAAGTGAGTGTCAAGCGGTGTTATCACTACACCGAAGAACTCCTTATCCATTACAATTTCTTTCTTCTCAATTAAGAATAAGAATCCTCTTGTAAATTCAGTCCACGTCAGCCATACACTGGTGTCAAAAAATACGGGTACGATCTTCGGCCATACGATAATGGCAAAGACAGCGGATAAAGCAATGATACGTCTTGTCCATTGAAATCCTGTGTTCTCATAGCGTCTTGCCTTGTCAATCTCAGCCATCTGAAACTTGCCCCGCGCAAGCAACATCTTTTGTTCGGCTTGTTTAGCCTTAATGCTTTGACCCCATATGCTCATGAAGCCTCCCAATAAGGAAGAGCCTAGCATTGTAATCATTTCTACTGGCAATCCGCCCATAACTTTAAATCCTTTTAAGTGGGTGAGGACTTGCCTCTATTGACAAGTCACACACCGATAATTTTTTACGCTCCTGCTCCTGTCATTTTATAAAGAATAAATAAAACAACCACGACAACGATACCAGCTTTAATCCAGTCCTTTATGCCCCAGTCACTCCATTCTTTTAAATGCGCCCAAAGATCTTTTATAAGTTTCATAATTACTCCTTAGTTAAATGTTGTAATCATTTTAGCTGTCGCAAAAGCCGCACCTAAACTGGTGTCTGACTCTAGTAACACTGATAATTCTTTGGGAGATTTATCAGCTAAAACTTCGTATGCGGTTTCGTCTCCTTCTCCATACTGTGCAAATGTTTCATTAAACTTATCTCCAAATAAAGCTGAAGAATTTTCTAACAAATCCTTTGCCGTATGGGGTTCCACTTGCCAGTAACTTCGTGCAGGACCTTCGTCCTTTTGAACTTTGGTTGTATAGTTGCTTTCAATAGCTCCTATTTTTGACAATCCATCAATGATAGAAGATTTATCAAAACCTCCGTCTCCTTCAAATACATAGGCAGCATCAAGGATGCCTTTCATTGCATCCTTTGGCACCTCATAATCTGAAGTTATGACTTCATAAGCTCGCTCTTTTTTTTTAACATCAACTTTGCCGTGATAATTTTCTGACCACTGTTCAGCAAATACCTTGTTAGGATCAGGCTTAAAAAAATCGCTAATACTTTCCTTAACGTTTGTCCACAGATCAGTAATTCCTGGCATATTATTCCTGGAGTTCGCAAGAAGCACAATCACAATCAGTGCAAGTGCAACTACCGCTATCCGAACAAGTGCATTCAGGCTCACAATTCTCATGTCCAGTTTGAGGTCTACTTATCGCCATCTTTTTTTTCTTTATCTTCTTCTTCTTTAGGTGAGTCTTCCACCTTAACGGCATCGCCGCCGATAGTCACCTTGCCTAATTCAAATGTAATGTCTTCCGTTAATTTCTTTTTATCTTCCATAATATCCTCCGTATAGATAAACTATTATAGCACAAGAAGGGGGCATATGCAACCCTTTAATTGCGCCAAGATACCCATGTATTCTTGGGTTTTTTAATTGATCCTTGTTCACAGTGAACAGGAACCTGGAACGTTACTCCGTATACGGGATGCGTGAACCATAAAGCTTGCTGTGGTTTTTCAAATGAAAACCTCCCCGACATAGCATATTCATTGTACCCTACGACTGAGCCATTCACAATGGCATCTTTCAAAGAAAGGTATTGGTGGAAATGACCCATCAATACATAGTCAATTGATTGCTTAACGTTGGCATATTCCGTTTTAACTTTTTGCACGCCCCGCGCAATGGGACCCATCATTCCTATGATGCCCGTGCCCCCTCTCACTCCCAGCCTGTCACCGTGAGTCAGAAGATAGCTTGTATCATATATCTTATATGACGCATCGTAGGTAGCAGGGATTAAAAAGTTAACCCGCTTGTCCTTTGAAAAATATTTATCAAGCATGTTGTACAACAGCCAATCAAAGCTGCTCTCAACTGCCTGCTTGTGTCGGTATTGTTTATACATGCGACTGTGGTTCCCAATGACGCACGGTATAAAAACATTACCAAACACATCAGCTAGTTTTGTAATGGCGGATGATAAGACATTAACCAATTCAATCACATGCTCGATGCTTGTGCCATCATTTGTTTCTATGAGTTCATCATGTATGCTACCGCTAATCATGTCGCCGCCCAAAGGCATCACAATTCCTGGATACTTAGGATTGACCATATGATTTGTGCATAAGTCAATGGCTGAGTTAATAGTAAACGAAACTCTTTCGCGTGCTATTTTTCTGTTATAGGAATTTAGATTGTTGACGTTGTTTTTATGGACTACCTCTCCCCAGTGAAAATCTGAAATGAAAAGTGTCGGTACACCAGGCGATCCTTTTTGCGGCGTAGATGTATGTAACCATTGGGGTGGTTTTGTTGAATGTTCAGCCAGCATGAATACATGCTTACGTATGGCAGTGGCTGTTATATTTTCCTTTGCCAGTTCCTCTACCTGTTGCTTAAGTTCCTTGACCTGCAACTCGTAGGTTAATTTCTGTTCAGTTAAAGCCGCTTCCATATCGGGAGCCTTAGCTGTAGGCTTTATGCTATTTAACTTTGCTTTTTCAAGACGACTAACTAATGTCGGTCTTGGTAATGATAATGCTCTAGCTGCTTCGGACTTATTTCCTTTGGCTAATACTAAAGCGTTCACCGCTTCCTGTAATATATCCGTCATAATTTATCTCCTGTAGTTGTAATCTATTCACTCTCATGCGTCTAGTTCCTTGCGCGCTGGGAAATGCTATAAGCGCTAATAAAAACCATACCGTTGTCATAAATCTTGTCCTTTATAAATCTGTGCCATGCTCCTCCAATAATCCTTATCCTTTATCTTAAGGTTCTTCCACAATGGCCAGAACATTTTTGCTTTAGGTCGTATCCTATGGTACAAAAACTTAGCATAGCCATCATACTTAGTTGCATGTGGATATTCAGGATGCTGTTTGAGTCTCATCCACTATCCTTCCAAATCCATCTATGAGTTTTCCTATCTTAGACTTATCTCCCGATGCCACAATCTTTCTGAATCCAATTCGACTTCCATCAGGCAAGTCATCATAGAGCCAATCCCCATGATTTAACTTATGATGTATGTTCGATATCATATACTTAGCATTCAAGTGTTCTCGGTAAGCGCCCATCTTATTCTCTTCATTATGAGAACGATAGCGCCGCCATGCAGAGTTCTTTATGTCCTTATATTCCTCCACATATTCCCGCAACTCTTGTTCGGAAAACTTTTTAATCTCTTTCATACTCTCTCCTTAAAAGCCAAAGGCTGAACAACTGCCACCAGTCACTCAGCCTTATGTGCCCCCTTAGAACTAATGAATAAACAAAGGTAAAAAAACATTAGTTCTTATTATAATAGTAACATATTTTTGAGGTCGTGTCAACATATTAATTTAATTAAAATGCTTCATCCCAGGTACCTGTTAGTGTACCTTTCGCGTACTCTGTTGAACGATTCTCAAAGAAATTGGTATGTTCTACACCGCCTACAATCCAATCGACCCATTCAAGTGGATTCTCTTTCACCCCATAATTAGGCTTCAAACCTAACTGAAGCAGTCTACGGTCAGCGATATGCCGTATGTATTGCTTAACTTCTCCAGGATTTAATCCCTCAACTGGTCCCATCCCGAACGCCAAGTCAATAAACTTATCTTCTAATCCTACCATATCTCTGCAAATCTGGTAGAGAGTGGCTTTAAAATCATCATTCCAAACGTGAGGCATTTCATCCAACACCGCATGCAATAACTTAATCATGCTTTCCACATGATGTGACTCATCACGAATAGACCATGCGACAATCTGCCCCATGCCTTTCATCTTTCCAAAGCGAGTGAAGTTCAACAGCATAACAAAGCTGGCAAACAACTGAAGTCCTTCGCCAAAGGCAGAGAACACCGCCATATCCTTGATGATCTTCTCCTCTTCCGTGCCCCCTTTGTTTTTCCATAGGTATTCATGTTTGTCATTCATGGCTGCAATTTCTTGGAATGCTTTATAATCTCCGTCATCCATACCTACTGTGTCATTCAGTAAAGAATAGCTATGAGCATGGTTAGCTTCACTTGTCGCTATGGCTAACAGCATCATTCGTATTTCCAATGGTTTAAACAAAGGTATATAAACATCCATATAAGCTTGTGCTACATCTACATCCCCTTGTGTGAAGAAGGTTAGAATTTGTTTAACCAGATTCTTTTCCGATTCATCCATCTTGTTGTTCCAATCATTCACATCTTCATGCAATGGTACTTCACTTGGCAGCCAATGCATTTTTTGTTGCATGTCATAAGCTTCAAATGCCCACTCATATTTAAATGGTTTGTAATAACTTCTTTCACTGAATACACTCATTAGATACCTGCCACGTTAATAATTATTCCGCCTATCAATGATATAGCGTAAACCCATACTATTACTTCAATCATAATTTCTCCTTTAGTATTGATTGCCCTATTATATAAGGTATAGCGGGCACTAAACTATTACCTAATCCTTTAAGTCTGTCCATCCTTTTGGATACCCCATTAGCCACTCGACCCACGTCGGGTTCAAGCTCCCACCAGCGCTCCCAGCCAAACGACCTTTCTTCCTGGCCTTCTCGTAGTTCGTGTTCGGACCCGAGTCTTTGTAATCCCGAGCCGTTGGTGTTGGAACTCTTGTTAACTTGATTGCCGCTGGCAACATTATCTGGTATCCTTTCTTTTGTATATCCCTCGCGTATCTCCCGTTGTCGTTCACGTCCTGTTTCCACATTCCCGCTGAAGGTGTCGGCCACATCAGATCTGGATGACGAACTTGATCGTTCAAACTGATCGGCATCTTCTTGTCCAGTTTCATTTTCATTCTCTGTTCTGAAGAGGGACCCCTGTCGCAATGTGCGTCGGGTGTCCTCCACATCTGCACCACCATTGGATCTACCTGCTCCCGCAAGTTCGCTGGTTTCGTTCTTCCTTTCCTGGTTGTTGTCGCTTGTCTCTTCAAAGCTTCTGGACTTCGTTGAGGAAGATGATCCATCGTGTTGGGAGTGGCCCACAATCCAGACTCTTTCTCTTTTGTGGTTTGCGCCGACGCTAGAAGCTGAAATACTAAACGCCCTCGTGGAGTAACCTTCAC
>Ga0208668_1000096_pt1 | contig 21377 bp, 21 predicted proteins | sample 18_taG_FD_184093 | JGI IMG/M metagenome (GOLD analysis project Ga0208668, IMG submission 184093) | Marine viral communities from the Subarctic Pacific Ocean - 18_ETSP_OMZAT15316 metaG (SPAdes) (version 2) | ecosystem: Environmental > Aquatic > Marine > Oceanic | place: Pacific Ocean | collected...
AACCCAGAAGTAATAAAGGCATCCCCGCTATCAGTAATAGTATCTGGGTTACTATTAACAAAGGCAATCGTAGAAGAAGTTAATGAAGCCGTTGGAATAGATAAATCTTTTCTCTTTAGAGACACATTTTCCGCACCATCTTCAATCCAAACAATATTTCCATCCCATAAATTAATCATATTGCTAATAGCATAAGTGTTGGAAACAAAATTTAAAGCTTTTACCCAAGAATTTGTAATAAAATCAAATATATAGGCATCACCACTAGACCCACCAGCATTATAAGAAGAAATGACGGCTATTTGCCTTAACTCGGGGAAATAAGCGACAGTAGATTGGTCGGTAAAAAATCCATCCCAAGTATCACGACTTATTGACCTCATAGCGCTTTTCTCAAGCAAATTCATAATATTGTTACCATTATAAAAGAAACAACCATGTTTATTCGCCCACACAATACCAATTTCAGTTTTGGCAACTGCCCCTTGATGAGAAACGCCCCTAAAATGATGAGTAGCCTCAAGCACATCATTCACTCCAGCTATATTTAAGATATATAAGGTTCTCTCTTTAAATTCTAACAACCTATCTCCAAAAGCAATTAAAGCAGTAATTGACTCACCATCATTAACTGTGGCATCTATAGCATTTTCTATAGGAAAAATATCAAATTTATTTACAGGACTTTTTATAATCCTATCACCAAAAACCCTCTCGGTTCCAAGCTCGTCCTTTATCTTAACATTCCCAATATACATCCTACGATTAGCAAGAACCGCAGTTTTATATCTAGCCGTTAAAGATTGTGTCTCCTGCGAATATCCTGTATTACCATCATATGTCATAACGGGTAAATCTGCACTAATATCACCAGAAAGAGAGAATAAATATCCACTATTTATGGTGCTATAAGCGCCGGAATGCTTCAAAGCGTCTCCTAATCTGAACACTTCTCCAGATTTTAAATCAGCAACTCCGTGTAATAACCATTCTAAGTCTGTTTCTTTTTTCATATAAACATTAATCCCAGTCATCCGCTGATTCCATTTCCTGTCGTATTGAAAACCAATATTCATATAAGGGGCTTTAGTTAATGTAACGGTTTTAGCACCAGTATCAACATCCGATAATTCTCTAACTAAAGACTCTTGATTGCCGTCATAGGTATAAGAAACCCCAACATTCCAATTTGCAGCATAATCAGTTGATTCAGTAGCAGAATCTCCAATTACAATAGATACCGCATCAGTTTGACCATTATAAACTTCATCTCCAATCCCACCACCTCCACCAACTATTGTTATGGAATCTATTGCTATAGTAGCCCCTGAAGCGTTGGAGCTAATAACTCGTAAGCTTACCAAAACATCGTTCACATTAATCGCAAGTTCACTTCCCCAACTAAATGAAACCTCATCCACTGGTTGCCATTCTGCAGTTGGAAATCCAACCCCGGATAGCGTAACAGATTTATATTGATAACCCGTATCCCCAGTTTGCCAAGTGGTGGTAGTATTTTTTTGTCCAATCCGAACAACAGCATTAACAACCCAATCTTCATCCATATCAAAACCAGATATTTTAACTCGAACAGTCGCGCTAGAAACATAATTTCCGGTAAACTCCATCGTTGCCTTAGAATAAGAAACACCTGTGTCGTTACTATGAATCGCATTTGTAGGGCTAGTATAACCAGTATCCGCATTAGGTGTTGCAGTCCTGTCCGTAGCGTCAGTATATAAAACTTCAAAGGCCGATAAGGCCGTCCCAGACTTCAAAGTACATGATACAGGCGGAGTCTCAGGCTCTGAGTCCTGTAAAATCCAACCGTCTATAATATGCTGATATGTAGAAGAATATCCTTCAAATAATGTCCTATTTATATATCCATACCATTTATTCTTATTATTTGCTACATAATTTGTTGTAAAGGCAGAATCGCAAACGCGAAGCACACCATCTACACAGTAATATTTTGGTATAATATTTGTATTTGTATTAAACTCTACAATAGGCGCAAACGAATTACCGCTATTCCTTGACTTTATAAATATTCCTCCGCCAGATGCTTTTTGCCTTGGGATGCAAAGATAATCGTCACCACTTTCAGTGACTGCAGTTGATTCAGACATCGCATAAACCTTATAAACATCATCAGTATCAAAATCCTCAGAACCTGATAATGTAGTAATAAGCATACCAGCACTACCACTATCTGCAGTATCTATTATTTGCCCAAACTTATCATTCGTCGAATTGTATATATACGCACCATTTAACTCATCGGCAATAAACCTGTTGGAAGTATCTACTGCGTTGGCGGAATCATTACTTGCAGTATGTTTCCCAGTAGTCTTTATCTGACCTCCACGCCAATCAGAACTAAAAACGAAAAGACCGTCTCCATTTATAAGTTCTGCATCCTCGATAGTCATTCTGGCTCCTGCAGATAAGAGAGGATTACCGCCATCAGCAGTAAAAACATTAGTAGTAGAATAAAGAAGCGGTGTAATCATACCAATAGTATCAACGCGACCATTTATAATCGAGACTACTTCATTATCTGCAATATCTCTTGAATTAGCATGGTTGTTAGTCCCGCCATCAAATCTTTGTAATTTATAAACTTGTTTAGGCATTAGTTCGCCATAATAATTTGTAACTGTTCTTTATAATCTGCGCTTAATCGAGCATACTGGTCTTGATACCATTGGTACTCAGAATTGTATTTTTGTAAATCAGCACCATACTTTTGCACATCTGCGTTAAATTTTTCAACAATACGCGCATAATCCGAATTATACTTCTCAAAATTCTGAGTCCATTCCTCAGCAGTCCATTTTTGAATAGCAGAAGCAACCTCCGCTTGATAAGCTCCAATTTGACCATTGTATTTTTGTAAAGTCTGAGCATCGCCCTCTGAACTCAACTGAGCATTTTGAATAGATATTTGTAATTGAGCCTGATATTCAGCCGACTCTTTATTAAAGTCATTTAACTCGTTTTGAATATCTACTGAATACTGCTCTAGGTTTATCTTATTTTGAATATTCCATTCTGATACTTGCCCTTGATTTCCCTGAACCACCTTAGTCACTTCAGCTTGATAGGAACCTAATTCATTTTGATATTTTTGTATTAATTGACTATCGTCCTCTGAGTTTAACTGGGCGTTCTGTATCGAAACTTGAAGTTCTGCCTGATATATTACATTTTCTTTATTAAACTCATTTAATTCGTTCTGAACATCTGTAGAATACTGCTGAAGTTTTAACGTATTTTGAATATTCCACTCAGATATTTGCCCTCCATTGCCTTCGACTACTTTAGTTACTTCAGCCTGATAAGAGCCTAATTCATTTTGATATTTTTGTATTAATTGACCATCATCTGTCGAATCTAATTGAGCATTTTGTATGGAAATCTGAAGTTGCGCCTCATATATTGCATTTTCTTTATTAAACTCATTTAACTCGTTCTGAATATCAGAACCGTATTGCTGTAATTTTAAATTATTTTGAGCCTGCCATTCACTAGCCTGCCCCTGATTACCCTGCACAACTTTACCAACTTCAGATTGATAAGACGAAACCTGATTCTGGTACTTCTGAAGTATTTGTGCATCATCACTTCCCTCTTGCTGGGCGTTTTGAATAGACACTTGTAATTGAGCCTGATATTCCACATTCTCTTTATTAAATAAATTTAGTGCGTTTTGTATATCTGAAGAGTATCCCTGAAGCCTGTTATTATATTTAGTCTGCCATTCTTGGAATTTCTTATTGTATTCTTCTGCTGTCCAGCGCTGTACCTCTTTATTAACCTGCGCTTGATAATTACCAATATCATTCTGAAATTTCGACAGCTTAGCTCCGTATTCCTGTTGCTCTTTAGATAGCTTTAAATTAGCCTCCCCCTGATTTTCTTGAGCTTTTATCTCAGCATTTTTAATTGCTTCTTGAACTGTCGTTTGATAAATCGCATTTTCTTTATTAAACTCATTTAATTCGTTCTGAATATCAGCTTGATACTGCCCAAGTTCTTGAGACAATCTACCAATCTGTACCTGAGCCAATTCAGGGTCTTCGTTTGTTTCTAAAAATGTTTCTAATTGACCAATATCAAAAGATTGTACTGGTTTTGCATATGTGGGAGCTGTTCCTAAAGAACCGACTGTACCATCAACAATATCTGGCGTTGTAAAAGATGGTTCTACCGGCGCATTTGGAACACCGGGTAACGTCATACCATTTATTGTTGGAAATCCCGGCTCAGAAAATACTGGCTTAACGTAGGTCGGGGCAGTTTGACTAAAACTTATTGTAGTTGTCTGTAAAACGGGTGCAACTGGGGGTGTTGGGAAACCCCATGTTAATGTTGGGAAAGTAGTTAAAGAAATTACTGGCTTTGCATAAGTAGGAGCAGTTTGGGAAAAACTAACCGTACTAGATGTTAAAGTCGGAACAACAGGAACGCTTGGGAATGTCCACGTTAGCGTTGGAAAGTTTGTGAAAGACAATACTGGCTTTGCATAAGTTGGCGCAGTTTGGCTAAAGCTAACTGTGCTAGACGTTAAGACCGGAACAGGTGGGACACTAGGTAAAGCCCATGTTATTGAAGGAAAACTTGTCAAGGACAACACTGGCTTCGTGTACGCGGGCGCAGTAGTGCTAAATGAAACAGAATTACTACTTATTGATGGAGCAGTAGGTACACTCGGTAACGTCAAAGAGCCAACGCTTCCCATAGTTGGAGCAACAAAAGTAGGGTTTATCCCACTAAAATTATCTTTTACTCTCGCCATTAAATATTGTAAAGCTTTTGTAGCCGCCCCTACAACAACAAGATTCTCATATTCATTTGGGAAAGTTGCCAACCCTGAACCTACTGAGGCTGAAGTGCAATCTATTGTTGTTGGATATAATACTGTAGTGACCTTCATAGAATTTGGAGAATTTTCAGGAGCTGGATAAACCCAGACGTTCCCATTCTTAAATAAATAAACAGGGTTTGTTACGCTGGGATAAAACATGCTCCCAGAATCCTGTACCTTATCTTCATATTCTACCGATATTTCTGTGCAATTAGCATAAACTCCGTCAGAACCTGTCTCTCTTTGCACTTTTAGCACCTTAGCTTCACCAATATCGTAAGCTTGAGAGGTAATTTCTGCGCTTGTTTCAGAAACGCTAAAAACCTTAGTGGGTGGTAATGCTTTTATAATCTCTTTGGCGGTAGAAACTATAGAATCGTTTAAAAAAGTATCGTCGCCTACAACTCCGACTAAATCTTCTATTTCTGTTTTAAAAACACTCATTATAAGAAATCCTGTAATGGCAATGGGATAATGTCTGGTTTTGCTTCCCTTGTATTAATTGTTTGAATATACTCCTGCTCAATTTGTCGAGCCAAACCGCGATGACCAGACGCTAATTTCATTTGACCATCTAATGCTAAGAAATGCCCAAGCGCATAATGAAGAGCAGACGGTATTAACTGGTCTGGCAAATCAATATAACTATCCAAATCAGTATAAGCTACCGGACTAGCATAATAAGACACCTTTAATGTCTTTCCTGCCTCCGTATTTTTAGTAAAAATTATTTGGCGAGCAATCGACCTTACCAATTCTTCTGGCCCAGTTACTGTTTCTTTATAAAAGAACCCTATATTATCAACCAGTGACTCATCTAAATTCTCGGTATATCGTTTCTCGCTGACAAAAGGAACAAGTTTTGTATCCAGTTGAACCTTGTATATCCTTGATGTTACATCTGTATTTGTAAATGTATAAGAGTTTGTGGCGGTTGTGGTAAAGCTTTCAGAATTTTTCTTTTTGTCAGCACGCAGTCCCACCTCCTGCACTTTAGCATTAAAAAATTCCTTTTTCGCACCCTCTAAAGGTGGAAATCCTAGCTCAGCCTTAATAAGACCAGCGTCTATAAGTTCAAAAGCCGCCCTGTACTTCATTGCGCTCTATGTTACCGAAATAAATTTAGCACCTAATGTGTTCCCGCCCGCCGCGTCACCATCTGCGTTACCAGACCTAATATGAAGCGTATTCGAGTTTGCAACTCCACGCAACGGAAAAACCACACCTTCATTTGCTTTTAGTACAGCTAACTCAATACCACTAGTCCCAGTTGCATGAGATTGAACAATTAAATAGTCTGTAGTATTCGCCGTAGCTGTTTGAGCAGCCCCAGAACTAGATTGCTCATAACCTGTATTTTCAATATATACAAATTGAGCCGCCGCTAAAGCTGGGAGCGTTGTTGTACTGCCAGAACTATTAGCCACAGCCGGAGCCGTTAATATATAAGGTACACCAGCTGCAAATCCATGAGTGCTATTTGTTAAATCATCAACAGATAATGTAAAATCTGCACTGGAGCATCCTAATGTCTGCTGTATCTCTGTCATAATAACATCGACACTACGAGTTGCATTATCTTGTAATATATCTACAACTTCACCACTAAAACCGTACTGTTCAGTCACTGTCTCTAATGGAGTAACACTAATTGAATATCTTAGTTTACCAGCCATTTTATTTTCCTTTCAAAATTTAAGTTTAAGTTTAATGAGGGGGCGCAAAGCACCCCCTCAAAAACCGTATTAGACCAGCTTCAAAATAGCGTGAGTCTGTTCCTGACGAATTTCAGGGCCAAGCTCTACTAACCATTCATCTACCTGACCATCCGAGCCATCTTTGACAACGTCACGTCTAAGCTGAAAACTAGATTCAGCTAAAGCGCGAACTTCAAAGTTAGCCATATCAACCGCGAGGGCGTAATCTTCATACGCACCCTTCAACAGAGGATGAGGAATGAAACTAACGGAACCAACAGGCCCCATATATTCCATTACTCTCAAGCCAGCGGTTATTTCAGAACCCATCTTGGCGTTTAACTGCCCTGATGAGTCTGCTCTAACCATCTTAACCATTTTAGTCAGCCACTTATTAGAGGCATAGACTGTTTTGTGCATAGAACCATCAACCATGTCTTGAAATACTGCTTCCAAAACATCGTCGAAGTTAGCTTGAGTTCCACTTGAGTTGTTGAGTTGATAGGCAGTGCTGATGTCACCATTGTTTGATTGGACAACACCAGCTGACCCTCCAACACCGAATCCAGCAAAAGTTCTTGCCGGAGCCGCTGCGGTAGCGTCTAAACTGATTGCGCCATTAAACAATAATGCCGTTTCAACATTAACCTTGATTTGTGCCAATTTCCGGGCTTGCAAACGAGCAAGCTCAGGGCCACCATACTGCTTAGAAACTCTAGCAGTACGAGTGATTTCATAAGGTTCCCGGAAAATTTGCGTGCAGTTTTTTAACCTGCGAACTTTTTTCCGAGTCTCTTTCCCGATAGCCGCGCCTTCAGCAATACCTTCTGTTCCACGAACAGCGATGGTGTTTGTGGTGGTAAATGAATTACCATCAGTTCCACCTTCCCAAGGATATTTGCCACCTGAAAAAGCCGCAGATGCACTACCGACAAATGTAATTGTCGTAGCCTGTCCTGCGGTAATCATGTCAACACCATCAGCAACATCGTTCAGTGTAAATGTCTTACTTGCGTAAGTACCACCTACAAATTGGACATCCCTATCAGTCGCTGACCCGTGGTTTACATCCTTTCCTATAGCGTGAACCATAAAATGCGTATTGGATTCACCTTGTCCGCTAGAACCGGATATAGTATAAATTCCGCCAACTTCAAAAAGCTCCATAAGAGCTTGTCGTTGCAGTCGGAGAATACAATTATCTCCATTGATTCCAGCAGATGTACTGTCGAGAATATCTGTTTCGGCAACCATATCAGCTGCGGCAATTAAAGTTGACCGCTTGATATAGTATTCGTCTTCCATCCATTCATAGATGGGAACAGGTGTCCCGCGGTGACCCGCGCGTCCGGATATAGTCAGTAGAGGAGTGACACTTGGGTTATAGTAATGAATCTTCTGCCCAAGCTCGAGAACTTGTCTCTGCGTACCATCAGTAAACTGGGTTGGTGTCCCAGTACCATAGGTTTGTGCCATATTATCTACTCCTGTAGTTTAACTACTTGGAAAATTGCATGATGCTAGCTACCCAGTCCTCTTGTTCTTTCTCAAAGTTTGTCTTTACTGCAGATGCTTTGCCTTCAACAGCGCCAGCACTTACATTTTTGGACATTTCTTTAACAGATTGACCAGTGGAACCTTTCACATCAGCATCATTGCTTTCTTTACTGACCTGCCCATTAAGAATCTTATAAATCTTAACCTTATTCTCAGTCGTGACATTGTCGGGATTATTCATCCAGCCGTAATAGCCTTCGATTTCCGTATCTGTCATTCCAAGAGATTTTAGTTGGTCAACTTCGGCTTGAAGGTTTGCTTGCTGAGCGTCTTGATGTCTAACATCATCGACATACTGCATTGCTTTGCGAGCGCCTTGTTCAATAAGCCATTCGTCGTAACTAGCTCTCCATTTTTGAGACGAGGTTCCATTAACTGATTCATCTAAAATATCGTAATCTTCAGGTTTGTCTGGTGAAGCATCGCTAGATTCAGCAACTTTAGTGACTTCTTCCTGAATTACATTAACCACATTTGGGTTTTCCTTCAGAAATTTATCAAGCTTACTCAATCTATCATATTCTCCACTCTGAGATTTAAGCTCCTGCTCCGCCTTATCCTTCATGCTTTGCATGTTTTTATAGGAATCGGCGAGGTTTTGCCTACCATCTTCATCATTACGAAATTTATTATCAATGAGCCAATCAACTGGTGATTCATCGGTTCTTTTTGGATTGTCTTTGACTTCAGACGATTCTTCAGGCTGAGATTTAACCTCGGGTTCAGCGCCTTTAGTTTCCACCTCATCTGAGCCAGACTCTTTAACGGGATTATTGAAATCTTCCAATGCCTCCATTACATCATTCTGGTTATCAGAACCTGATTCTTCTGTCTTCTGTACCTTTTTTTCATCACTCATTCTATGCTCCTGACTTTATAAGTTACCCATCTAAGCTGATGGGGCTTCGGTTTCCGAGTTTATAGCCTGTTTTGATAAGTAGCTTAAATCTTCGGCTGTTTGCCGAGTAAGCTCTCTTTGTTTTTCCTGTTCCGCCTTTGCGGTTGATTGCAGATTGCTTACAGCCTTCTGTACAGGTTTTGTAGCCTCTGCAATTTCAGCCCGCATTCGGGTATGAAACAGTTCCCTTTCCCTTGTCTGTAGGTCTCCAGAAAGGGTCTCTACCTGCTCCTGTAACTGTTGTACTTGACCAGATAATTGAGAAATCTCACCCATACGCTTAATTAGTGCCGCTTTATCAACATTAGACTGCATATTCATGATAACTTGAACCTTATCATAAATACCAACCTGCATAAGTCCTATATCTCTAGCCAAATCTGCGCTAGGAGTTTTAGCTCTAGTGCTTCCGACGACTACACGAACATCTACATGGGCAGATGTTACATCATATAGCATCTCAACGGCTTGGGTATAGTCATTAATACCGGGAGTGTTGATTGTAACTTCCTTTTCAGTCCCTAGGGGATTTAAAATTCTTAATACTCTTGCCTTATTATAAACATAAGGCGTATATAATGCCGCGCATCTTCCTGCTTCTGTAAGCATATCATAAATTGGGAGTATTTTCCAATTCTGTTTACGAGCCGCGGCTTCGTCTATGATTTGAGCTTCACCAACAGTTCCTACGGCTCCTTGCGGATTACCCTGTTGAAATTTATAAGCTCCAAAAATTGTTTCAATATCCACCTCATATCTTTGCTTTTCACTATAAAGCTGTGCGCTAATAGCGGGTGGAGCAAATTCTTTTATCTTTTGTTCTCTCAATGCGCCGGGATTAGCACGAATAATTGCATTAGGCACATACCACTTCTCTATTTCTTCATTATCTATTGCTCCATCTTCATAAAGCAACTTAAAACTTGCAGTGCTAGTTGCGTGGCTGATTAAAAGAGCTTCAACCCTATTAAGCATTCTCTGCGGAGTTTTTGCGTGTCTTACGTCTCCAGCGGGATAAGGAGTACCATTATGTTCGTTGCATGCAGGAATAATTGGGTATCTATCCATCGGCAACACTTCGTCATATACTAAATGGTCGCCAATAACAAATGTTTCCCTTATTTGGGTTTCATAAACCAACTCTTCAGAAATCTGCCCACCATTTAAGTATTCGTTATATCTGTCTTCTTTTTGTGCCGTTTTATAATCGTCTTTATCAAAAATCTTATATAACCCAGTCATATTATCAGTAACCATAACCTTTGGCACACCAACTTTAGACCACCTGACGAATTTTCTTACAGACGGCTTTCCGTCAAATGGACTAATATCAGCCCTTAAACTTTTTGTATCTCGGTTATATTTGCCAGTATTTTGGAAATTTGTTTCAGAGTCCTCTCTTGCATCTTCAATAATATCAGCATATTGGGGGAAGTTGATTTTCAGAGACTCTTTGGTATGCAAATCAGAAAGCATAATACTCCCTGCGTCTGAAAAGTGTGAGTCAGTAGAATTGGGGTCAACAAATACAGATTCGGGAGCAACTCTTTTAATCCGAATTCCCCCAGCCCCCTGTTCGGCCTGCCAATCCGGGTACACATACATATACCCAACACCTTTTACGATGTAGTCCCTGCAAATGTTCCGAAAATGTCTATTCCCGTGAGAATCAAACCATATCTTATCTAGAAGGGCGTTATAAATATTGGCTATATCATTATCCGTCTGCCCAGTCGCTATCACGTCCCACTCTGGAGAAGAGCTAGCAACATTAGCTAAAACCTGCTCAACTGCCGGTCTAATCTTATTATTTGCCTCGGGCGGTTGCCCAATACTTAATAGATAGTCCTTTTGACCACTTGTAAGTTGCATACCGAGAAAAAATTCATCATCCTCAGCCATTTGATATTTGTAATCAGCAGCAGACGACGAATAATTAGTATATTCGTCTCGTACATCACTAGCTTTTAGCTCTTCGAGGTCTAATTTCTTAATTCTTATCATAATATGGTATGGATATTAAAAATATATTTTGGTATTAACCTACGCATAAATTAACATTCCTGTTTCCCAGTCCATTCCAGACAATTTTGATTTATATTGCGTTATATTCCCCTCGTCATCATACTGAACTCGCGGTACAAACACATCATCAAGCGACCATCTCAATGCGTCAAGTGTATCCTTTTTAAATGTACCGTGTTCCTTAAAGTTCAACAATTCGCTCTCAAGTTCCCATTGGTCTTCTTTCAAAAACATTGCCTTAGAAGCAAAGTAAGGTTGCATCTGCTTAATCCTATAATATTTAGACTTAATAGCTTTCTTTGGGTTAATATTATAAAAGTGACCAAGCTTTTTAGACTTTAGGATTACATACTCGCTTAACATAATATGCCCAGTCTCTTCTATTTTAACTTCCCTAGGATTATAAAACTCCATCATCTCAAACAACTTATCTGCACATGTCATGGGGGTTACCTGCCCTCTAAAATAATCAATGACATATATATTATTTTCTTTATCTACTCCAACAACCATAATTACAGTATAGTCAGCCTTGACATTTTCACTTGACGCAGGGTCAACCCCAAAAAACACATTAACAGGGACTTCCTCTTTCTCGCCATCTTTTTCCCTAATAATAAATGAATGATTCTGATTGTAGGCATATATACCTTGCCAATACTGTATATCTCCTTTTTTGAAGACCCTAAAACTATCGTCCATCGGTATATTCTGATATTCCTGATAAAAATAAGCTACGTCGCCCTCTGAAATAAGCCTATCCCTCTCTGCCGTCAGCCATTTATAGCTTCTATACTCAGGCCATAAAACTTTTTTCCCCTTTTTAAGACTTATTTCTTTACCACTAGCAACAAATTCTCCAACCTTAGTATCCTGAAGAATAGCCTGATAAAAAAGAGAATCCCATCCTTTAATTTTTCTAGTCCTATCCTTATTATATGATAGTGGGCCAGCAATTCTATTCAAATAACTCTCTTCATCTACAATGGTTCCTATAAATATCAACCTTGCATCAGCAGAACCTGCAATCACCGCACCATTAAGCCATGAACGGAATTGGTCTCTTAAAGTTTCAGTTGCTGTATTACGCTCGCCTTCCCCGTCATCAATTATTGTAAGGGTTGGTCTGTAAGCACCATATTTAAGGCCCCTAACTTTCTGCCCCGTTCCACGAACCAATACTTTGCACCAGCTGTTCGGGTTGCCCTTCTCATCAAAACCTGTGATAAAGTCTTTTTCTTCTTTTCCCCAAGTTTTCCCTTTTCTGTCTCCAAAAAAATACATGAGTTTTTCATTGTGTTCGATTTCATTCCCTAATGTCTCCAAAAAAAACTTAGACTGTCTTTCAGACTCCGATATGAGTAGTATGAACTTCTCTTCGTCAAATAATATTCGGTGTAGCGGATAGACCAAGTTGATTAATGTTGATTTGGCGTGTCCCCTAGGGGCAACAACTGCCAGTTTCTTTCCTCTCTTTAAGGATAATAGCGTATTAACAATCTCCCTATGAAACGGCGGGCTGGGTTTCCTTATGTGATAATTCATCGGCTGTTCCTCATCGCCTAAGATAAACTTCGCGAAAAAAAATATATCCACATACATTCTTTTTAATAGTACCTCCCGTTCTTCTATGGTGTATTCTAAATTCATTTTTTCTTTTTATTGGACGACCTTTTTTTTCTTTTAGCGCGCTTCTTTTTGTCTAGGGTGTTTACCAACCTTGTAGACCCGTCTGAGAATTTAGACTCTCCCGTACCATAACTTCCAGCCATTATGCTTCTCCTCTGTATCCCGAGAACTCGTTTTCATAAATATTGACCACATCTCTTAAATCAATTAATTCTTCAAGCATATCGACTATAAGTTCAGACACCTCACCGTCAATAGGATATTTTTTGCCATTCAGCACTAAAAATCCATCCTTTTCAGTTTCAACTTCGACTTTATGCTCAGACTTCGGGACTCTTATCCTCAATAACACTTTTTACACCATTTGATTTAACTTTTGACATTAATTGATTTAATTCTCTATCGCTTAGCTTTTTTCTTACCTCTGCTAATAGTTTTTTATCCCCGTCGGAAATCATGATAATACTTTGGCTAGATGTCTCTTTTTCCTTCACGGCATGGCCTAAAAGGTCAGAAACTCTATTTATAGCATTTAATTTTGTATTGGATTGTGAAGTCCCGTCAATAAGTTCTTTATATTGAGATACCACCCACTCGTCGTCCATCCCTTGTTCAATAAACTTTTCTCTTAGATTCATACTGATTCTCTCCCGAATATACTTCCGTTTTACAAGATTCATCCCCCGCCGAAGCGCCTGCGTTGGATTATTTTCCATAAAAGTACCCATATAAGCACTAATAATGTCTTCAGAATTAAATTGACCGTTTTTATCAACTTCATGATTCATGCAAAGCTTGTCCACAAAGGCGTTTTGCAGAGCAGTAGGCTTTACATTAGTTAAAAGTTTCTTCCCGTGATAGCGTCTATCGTCATAATCTATCTGCTCTGAAGCATAAATATTTTTTTTATAGGTCGGATGCTCCCCAAATCCGCTGCGAAGTAAATAAAATGGTTTTTTATTGGTTTTCGGATGTTTTTTCCTCCTGCCAATAATTTCCATGACTTTTCCATCTGCAGTAACAACCCAATCGCCCTTTTCAGCCCTACGCCAATCAAAAAGGGCATTTATACCCTTTTCCATCGCTTCAGCGACTGTATAGACTAGAAATTTCTTCCCTCTGCAAGTCATTTCCATTCTTTTTTGCCTTTCTCAGCTCTCTCTTGCGCCGTTTATTCTCAATATCTAGCTTTCGTCGTTCCTTTTTCCTCTGTTTGGCACTACGATTCGACAATTATTTATCAGCCTTCCCTTTGAGGAAATTAATATCATCTGTAATGTCGTTCATTTCTTGAAGAAGCTGTTCGTGTCTCCTATCTCGGGTCTCGTCTGAGCGATTCCACCTATCTATAAGCTTTATACAAATTTGTTCAATTTCATTTAGCTTACCCGTTACTGCTTTCTGCAAAAACCCAAGCATCCCGATAAATAACACGACAACAACTCCAGTTACGCCATATTCTAAAAAAACATCCATCATTTTAAACTAAAAAGGCAGGTTGCCTTCTTTTTTCTCGATTTTAACGCTTTGGTAAGCTTTGCCACTTTTTTGTCCCACTTTATTCCAACATGCTATTGAATACATCTCCCCGTTAATTTTCACCGTGCCTGTATGGTCAGGCGCATCCGGGTTTGTCTTGTTCTCGTTCTCAAAGATTGAGCCAGAGCCTTCTCTTACTTCATAAGCCATAGTATCCCCTTGTTTTAGATGCCCTAACTTACTAATAAGTTATATAAACACACAAGGAACTGTAAGGTTTCTTAATATATTGATAAACGATAAATATATAGCTAGGCCATAGCTAAGCCAATGCGATGGCAATAGCTCTCGATAGCTCTTCTTCTTCATCTTCTTCTTCTACTTCTACTTCAACTATAATACAATATATACAAGGAGAGAGGGGATATATACCCAAAAATAGGGGATTTATTCCAGTTTTATTCTCGTCGAGAAAAGGAGTAAGCCACCTTTCTGAAAACTGTGTAAAATTTTTACGGAGGGTGCATTATAAACGCGCGCCCCCACGCATATTGGTTCGCGTTCCTGATTTGCCGTTGAGTTCGGTTTTCTCTACGCGTTGAGGGGGAAAGTTTCCTCCTCGGTGCTACCTCGGTGCTAGCCCACAATCATGTATTTCTTTCCCGTCGGTAAAGGTTGTTTTTCCTTGCTTTTCACCTCTATTTGTGCCTAATCTTTGCTAGTCCACCGAGGAACGGCGGACATTAACCGACGAACAATAGGAGAACAAATGTTCAAAAATACAAACGTCAACAGCGATAACGTAGTTATCGACCTAAACGACCTATTCCGCAATTCATCCATCGTCAGTGATGGCACTGGAGACCCTTTAGGGTCTGAGCAAATCGTCCAAGATTTCATCTTGGATTACTGTGCTAATACCGACGGCATTAGCGATGAACTCACCAACGCGTACTTGGTCTTTCGGCAGGACTTAGCCGACGAGCTAAGCATGAAAGCCTTTCTCGAAGAGAAAGCGCAAGAAGTTACCGAAGGTACAGAATGCCAGAACTGGGACTCTTCAGAAGAGTGCCGAGACGACTCTTGCCTTCATCACCGAATCCTCGACACTTCGGAGATACTCACCGAGGATGTTCACGACGAGTACCACGACGAGGAACTCGTCCTGTTTGCAAACTTGCCGATGTTGGCAAGATTCTAACTAACTAACGTTAGTTAGCACCAAAAGAGCCTTGGCTCCCCTTCGCGGGGGGTCAGGGCTTTTTTTTTGCCTGTAATTTCCCACCTTCGTCAGCTTTCCCCTCGACAAAAGCAAGCCTATAGCCTCGTTATAGCTAACTTATACACCGAAAGTAGCTTGGCTATTTATCCCTCGTTTAGACACGCACAGAGAGACTTACTTAATTATCCTTTGGTTTTATAGGGAACTATAAACCAAAGGTAATTAATTAAGATGAACCGAAAAATACAAATTTTCCTAACCTTCAATCCCATTCCTTCGCTGATTCTCAGAATCATGGCAGTAGCCTTCGTTACTACGGCATTAGCGACTGGAATGATAACCTATTAACCGAGAGGAAATACAAAAGATGAACAAATTCAAGAAAGCTCTTGATGAATATAAGAGAAATCCAAGCGATTGGAATAGAATGACGGTGCTATTAATGTCTTTCTCGTTACTAAAGAGAGGCTGTGTGGCTCACTTACCACTGACAACAGTAACACCAAAACCAACAACTTACCGAAGAGTAAGTGGAAAGTGGGTGGCAAGATAATGAACAGATATTATAAGAACCCACGAAGGAATATCCATTTTACCGTCGGTCAAATTAGAGCAACCATCAGGAAGATGAAGGCTCTTTCAACTCGTCGAGGTGATAAATACACCACAACCGGAGTGAATTGGAAGATTGCCGTCAATAATCCGACAAAAGCGGTCAGAAGCTATATCTTAAACCGAGGAGATAAGGGAGACGTTAGAATCAGTTATGACCGTCCTAATAATACAATTTCGATAACACCATCACCAAAGGAGATGAAGTAATGAGAGCAAGAACACATTTAATCAGAAGAGCAATGGAGGGCAAGCTAATTGCCGACAGTATTAGCACCCTCAGATTCCAGACCAAGAATGGAATGAAAGTAACCATTTCAAAGAAACGCAAGGAGAATAAATCATGACCTCAAATACACCAACAACGAAGAAACCGAAGTTATTCTTAAAACTACCATTCGGTCAGTATGGATTAATCTCGACACTATTTAACAAAAAAGCGGTTCATTCAGTTACACCGAAGGAGGTAGGACACGATGAACTTTGTCCCTGTTGTGCTTGGAAACAAAACCGAGAGGGTACTGATAGGGTAGGTCGAAGGATGTGGTCTCTTATAGCCGAGGACTATAAAGCATATAAGCTATATAGAATCGTGCTGAAGGCATTACAGAAGGTAAGCACCTTGGTTTCTAGCGACTTAGAAGCCCAGAGGTTCTTTTTAATAATCAAGAAACAATTAGAGGCCATCTCTTCAGATAATAAATTTATTTATCACAACTCGTCGGACTTGGAGATACCAACCGAAATTCTGATGAGAAACTACGAGAACAGTCTTGAAATAATGAAATCAATAAAAAGGAGCATAAAATGAGAATGTATCCAATTTGGAATAGAGTAACAGCCTGTCTCTATAAGGGAGACAAGTCTTACGGAGTAAAGAGAGTAGGAGAGGTCTCTGTCTTGGTCGGCACAAGTGCCAGTAATTCACACCACTTTATCGACCACAAAGTTACCCATAGACTGATGGATAATGGAGACAGAATCTATCGGTTTTACATCAACGATAAGCTAATAAAAGAGAGCATATTGAGAAAAGGCTCTTCTGAACTTGAAAACGAATGGTTTATTGAGAGGACATAATGGATATTACATCAATAGTAACAATAGCCGGAATACTCTTCATGATTGGTACTGTGGGAGTTATGGTGAAAATTTACAGAGAGTTTAATTAATATTTATATATTTAGCAGAAAACAAAGTTGAATGCTAAATATAGAAATATTAATAATAACGGCAAATTTGCCGAAACGAACTTTTACCGAAACAAAAAAGGAGATAAGTAGCTGATGAGAACTTATACAACAGACGAACTATCAAACAAATCGACTAAATGGCTGAAGCACCATTGCATTGCTAAGGCCAAGGAGTTAAGACACGCCAGAACTTGGATTCAAACCTGTCGTAACCATGACAGGAGAAACTATCTGATTCATGGGGCTTACCCAGTCAGCAACAGCCCTAGTACCGACACTACTAGCACTGAGCCGCCGTCAGCAGGCGGCGATGCTAGTACCGACACTACTAGTAAAAACGGTGGTCTTGAGGACATCATACTCAATGCCATTTCCGAGACTATGGGAGATAGGGTCGAGGATACTATGCTAAATGCGGTTGCTGATACGAAAAAGGCGTTAGAGGGTAGCTTGGAGACTAAAACCGAGGAACTTATTCATAAGGTGGATGAGAGAATAAGAGACCTTCGCAAACCAATCATTATCACCGTCGGCAATAAGCCAGTTATTGATACAGGGGATAAAATAACACACGAAAAGCTAAACGATGTTTTTGAGTGTTTATACTACCGACAGAAAGTAATGCTAGTGGGTCATCCCGGCACAGGGAAGTCGAGACTGATTGCCGATGCTTGGAAAGGTCTCGCAAAGACATTAGACCTTGACCCAGTGAAGTCGATGCAGTACATCCCATGCTCTGCCGGACTGTCTGAAGCACAGTTGCTTGGTAAGATGGATGCTCATGGGAAGTACCACACAGGACTTGCCGTCGATAAGTTTGAAAATGGCGGTATGAATTTATTTGACGAAGCCGATGGATTCGACCCAAATGTTGCCTTGGTTACTCATGCCATGACCGACAACCAAGGATATATAGCCTTACCAAATAGAACCGACGACCCAATGGCGTTCAAACATGACCACTACTACCATTCAGAGTGTGCTAATACTTGGGGTGATGGTATGGATTTTTCCTACTCGGGGAGAATGCAACAGGACGGTGCTAAGTTGGACAGATTTGGCGACGTTCAAATCTTCGTAGATTACGACAAGAATCTAGAGAGAATGCTCGTTGGAGATTATAGAGACTGGGCATCAATGCTTTGGGATTTGAGGGCATCAATTAAGAAGGCTAGTCTCGACAGAAGATACATTAGCACTCGACGGTTTGCTGATGCTCATGCTTGGGCAAAGGTTGGCAAGGATAAACCTTGGTTTCTCGACAGAATAACTACGAGTTGGACTGATGAAGAGCGTGGTAAGGTGGAAATTGGAGCAATGAAGGAGAATTATTCATGATAAAAGGACGAGATTATCAAGAAATCACACTTAATGACAAGAAGTTTGCCTATATGGAGTTCGGCAATATGGCTGACTACTTCAGTGTCATAGAACAAAATGGGTGGCAGTACAGTGAGTACGAAGGTGAGCCAGACAGTTATAGGGAGAGGTTCGCCTATGGACGTTCCTTCCCGACGAAAGGAGAACACCGAAAGGCTCTTCTCGTCGGTAAAGCCTCTGAAAAGTGTATCAATACTTTTAAAACTATGAAGGCGAGCATAGATAAGGGGCTAAACGTATCCCAATTTTACCGGGAAGGTCTTTCGTGTAAGAGAAACCGGAGATTCATGGACGAGGGAGACGAGATAGATATTGATAGGTTTCTAGGAAACGCTGACAATGTTTGGACTTCGTATAAACGAGACAAAAAAGCGAAGAACATTAAAATTGCGCTAAACTTCGGTCTAGCTTGTGATAATAGTGAGGAAAACTTTGCTGAACTCGTCGCAGTATTGTCAACACTGTCCGATTTACTGACTCAGTTAGGCTACGCTACTGAGGTGCTAGGCTGTAATGCTAGAAGATATAGTGGCCGTCGAGACTACTACCAAACATGCTCCTCGATAACATTCAAGCGGTCTGGTGAAAGGCTCGACCTTCAAAGATTGCTAAGCATGGGTCTCCAAGGTTTGCTCCGAGACCTAGAATTTGGTATCGGTGAAATGCTAGAGTACAATTATAGTCAAGGGCAACAGACACTAATGGCTCCCGAATTAAGGGAAATGCTGAACATAAACTATGTGATTGAGCAGAAAAGCGTAAAATCTGACCAACAGAAGATGGACTTTTTTGAAGGAGTAATAAAAGACCTAGTCGAGAAGAGGTCGTTTCTCTAAAATGAAAAAGTTAAGAGGTCGTTTCTCTAAAATGAAAATAGAACAAAACCAAAAGCAAGATTTAAAGCTAGAAGTTAAAGCTACGGGAAGGGGCAGACCGCCTTGGGGTGATGGAGACCCCGACGAGTGGCTCAAGTCAGCACTTCGGCTGACAAAAAGACTTAAAATACGCTCAATAGTTCAAAAGATTATTGGGCGGTGGAGAGTAGAGCCTTGGGATTAACAATAACGAGAATAAGGAGACAATGAAAATGGACGATAAATGTAGAATAACAAAGTGGTTGCCCAATTCCGACCTGAATTGGTTAAAAAGTGAAGTGAGTCGGCTATGGGAAAAAGAATGGAAAACCTTGATTGCAACACGGTGTCTGGGGAGTCAAAAAGCTGATTACTACGCAATTTACAGAGAAGAAGAAGAATAGGAGATAATGAAATATGATAGGAATACCCAAAGGATTCAAAAAGGTTGGAGTCAGGAAAGCGACTGCAGATATAACCGATTGTAAAGGCATGATACTTTCCAAAGGTCAGAGGTTTTTTGTTCTTGAATTAAAAAAAATGAAACGACCAAAAGGATTTTCAATTATTATTGCAGTAGATAATGGATTTGAAGATGACAACCGTTATCCGGTAACAGGAATAAGTGAAGAAGATTTTGCTAATTTAACAGAGGAGAGCGAATAGTGGAAATTGACATTATAGTTACAGTTCATAGCGAAAAAGACAAGGACACAATTCTTGTTCTGTTTGAAGAAGCAGAAGCAAACGACCTATTGCCCCCTTGTAGTGTTGAGTCAAAAGTGTATAATCACTGTGATTACTGCGATGGGAGGTGTATTTGTGATTGACTATATGGGAACGATAAACGGAATTGATGTATTAATGTTGGTGATAGGATTCTTCGTTGGAAGATTCTACCAAAAAATAGAAAATAGAAGGAGAAAGCGATGACTGTTAAATTCACAACAGTAGAAAGTTCTGACAGAGAAAAAGACCCACACCTTAGCATAGATTCTAAGTGTTGGGTAGAAAGAGACGAAGAAAAAGAAGAGCGCGACGAAGAATACAAACAGATAGCCAAGTGGGTTCACTATAGTTGCGACGACCCTATCGGAGAAATTGTTTGGCTTATGCAAGCATTATTCGACAAGAATGAGGATGGCTCTAGGTTTTCAGCAACATTTAAAGATGTCTATGGTGATGTCCTAGAATTGGAGGAAGAACATGACAGATACTAATAAAAAATGTGAAATTTGTAGAAAACACGATGTTTCTCGTAAAGACTACAGATTTATTGACTCTTGCGGGTTGCAAGGGAAGGTGCTAGATTGTGAATGGTGCTACAATTTGTCGGATGTTGCCGTCAGTGAGGTGATTCGAGACGGTCTCGACCCAAAAGTCTTCTACGAGAAGGAAGAAGATGTCTATGGTGATGTCCTAGAATGGGCCTATGAAAAAGAAAGAGATAATAAAATGAAACTAGAAACCGAATTAAAAATAATAGCCAACGAAATGAGGTCGGCCTTAGCTATATTGGAAGATTCATCTGTGAGGGCGGGTTTAACAAAAAAAGATTGGGATAAAATCGGGGAGGAGTTGGAGAGGGTACACAAAGCTATGAATATGTTGGTGGAAAAGATTGAGGGCAAGAAGGAAAAGCAACATCAATAGGATTTTATATATTTATATCTCTATACGAAGTATAGATATAAATATTAAAAACCTATTAATTAAGGAAACAAAATGACAGAAAAAAACAAAAGCGAAATGAAGGCTCTGTTTGAGAGTAATGGCTCAGTAGGAAACGAGGTTTCTGATATGTTATCGTTGGTAACAGAGTTATTTCTAGACTCCATAAGGCAAGTGAGCGGTTTTGACCAAAGGGTGAGGGCGTTCTCATTCTTTGCAATTAATTTCAAGAAATTCTTGATGAGCACTCATGGTGGCGCTAGAGGGTTCGTTGGTGGAATCTATTG
>Ga0208668_1000098_pt1 | contig 20783 bp, 19 predicted proteins | sample 18_taG_FD_184093 | JGI IMG/M metagenome (GOLD analysis project Ga0208668, IMG submission 184093) | Marine viral communities from the Subarctic Pacific Ocean - 18_ETSP_OMZAT15316 metaG (SPAdes) (version 2) | ecosystem: Environmental > Aquatic > Marine > Oceanic | place: Pacific Ocean | collected...
ACAATGGCGTTAATTCCAACGATCTCAATTCGGTGTCTTTTCAGCTTATCCAGGATGATGCGCTTGTTTTCCCGGATCTCTTCCAGATCTACTTCTGTTCTGTCATCTGCAGGTGTGTCTAAAAGATCAATGGTCGGGAACTTATATCTGATAACAGGGACTTCCTTCGCTTTATCCCGATTTATCTTGTCCAGATCTCTTTCTCCGGCTTCCTCATCGCCTTCGCCTTTGTATACCGAAACTTCCAGTTCTTCGCTGTCCTCGTCCAGAACTTCTTTTTCTTCCAGATTGGAACTCTTGTCTAAAGCTGCCTTTTGTCTGTTATCGATGTCATCGGAAGCACGTTTTTCCTTTTCGATGCGTTCGAGATCTTGTTCGTGAGATTTTGCTACAATGTCATCAATGGTTGGCGCAGGCGCTTCGGGTTCTTGAACTTCTTTTTCCGGCTTTGCTTTAGCACTCTTTTTCTCTTCTTTCTTGGCTGCTTTTTCTTCTTTTGCCGCTTCACGTTCTGCTCTTCTTTCGGCTAAGCGCTCTTCTCTTTCCTGTGCTTTAATTTCTTTCTTTTCAGCGCGAGCGATTCGGGCATCTTCCAGTTTATGCTGTACATTTTCGATCCACAATTTCAGGTTGTCGATAGATTTTTGAAGATCTCTGTCCCAAAGTAATAGTAAAGTTACGATCGCCAAGAGTGACAAGATTATTCCCGATCCGATACTACTCGTAAAATTCTGAAGCACTTTTGAGATCGCTACTCCGGCCGCTCCGCTCCATACTGAATCAGCAGGAAAATCAAGATTGAAATTCATCCATCCCAAAACAGTAGAGAAAAGGATCATACTCCAAACGCCCAAAATGGTGATCCAGCTCAGGTCTTTATAATTTCGCCTTCTGAAAATGTGCCAACCCTGAAAAAAGATCAGAACTGCTAAGATTAAACTGGTGTACCCAAACAATTGATGAACCACGAAATGAGAAAGGTAAGCTCCCACAGGTCCAAGCCAGTTTTGTACTAATCTGGAGGATGCATCTTTATTGAAAAGATCCATAAACGACAATTTGGTCGCATATTGGTAATCTTCCGGAGTGTAGGAAACGATACTTAAACCAAGCAAAATCGCCAGAGCAATAATAATCACTCCGATGATCTCTACTTTTCTGTTATCGTCAATACCTGCCTTAGAATTTCCGGCTGTATTTAACTTCTTTTTAGCCATTCAAATTGATTAAAATTCCATCCTTCATTCCCGGAAGGACGTCAAATTTATCTGTTTCACAAACAAAAGGAATATCGCCGTCAGGTACAAGTTCTTTAAGACGAATTGCATGGTCACTGGTTTCAATGGCTTTTTCCAGCTCATCTTTATAGCTCTGATATAAACTGAAAGCGACCTTTACTCCGTCTTTGGTATTTTTGGGAAGTTTGCCTTTGCACATTTTATAAATAATCGATCCGGCAAACAAAGTGTCTTCTAATGACATTTTTCCCTGCCATCCTGAACATATCAAAACCACATCATCATCGTGATCTTCCAGTGCTTTCAAAATACTTTTCTGATTTAGAAAACAGCCCACATACATACGATTTGCAAGCGCAGCTTTTTTGATCGCTTTGGTTCCGTTTGTGGTGTTGATGATGAGTGTCTTATCCGCTACGACATCTTCTGTATACTCCAACGGTGAGTTTCCTAAATGAAACCCTTCGATCTTATGTCCGTTTTGTTCTCCACAAAGCAGATAATCTTTGTTGTCCATGGTTTGGGCAATACGGACTGCGTCTTCCATTGCACCAACCGGAATGATCTTTTTTGCACCGTTACTCAGCGCCGTCACCATCGACGAAGCAGCTCTCAGCACATCAATAATAACCGCAGATTTTCCACGCAGATCCTCTTCCTGAAAGGATTGCACCGAAAAATATACGTCCATGTAATCTAGTCTAGCCATCGTAGTTCTTTAAAATATGTTCTCTCACTTTTTTATAAATGGAGGGCGTGTTACCGTAGCTTCCGCTGTTTTTTTACGGATTGCAATATGGATAGTGTTGCCTTCAGCAGCAAATTCTTTTTTCACATAACCCATCCCTATTCCTTTACCCAAAGTGATCGACATTGTTCCGCTGGCAACTTCGCCAATGGTATTTCCTGATTCGTCCACTATTTCGTATCCATGACGCGGAATGTTGCGCTCGTCGTTCATTACAAAGCCAACTAATTGTCTGGAATTCCCTTCTTCTTTTTTCTTGAGAAGGGCTTCTTTTCCTACAAAATCACCTTTATCAAATTTGGTGATCCAACCCAGTCGTGCTTCCAGCGGATGAGTGTCTTTGGTAATATCGTTGCCATAGAGCGCAAAACCCATTTCCAATCTCAGCGTGTCTCGAGCTCCTAAACCACACGGCTCGATCCCGAATTCTTCTCCGGCTTCAAAGATAGCGTTCCAAACTGCTTCAGGGTCAACATTATTTTTATCGAAATAGATCTCAAATCCTTTCTCCCCGGTGTATCCCGTTGCTGAAAACACGATGTTTTCAAATCCGGCAAGTGTTCCCATTTTGAAACTGTAGAATCCGATCTCTGAAAGATCCAGATCGGTAAGCTTTTGCAGCGTGTCTACTGATTTCGGCCCCTGAACTGCGAGCAGGCACGTGTCATCAGACATATCAACTACATTGGCATCAAAAGTGTTTTGGCTGTTTACCCAAGCCAAATCTTTATCTACGTTCGCACCGTTTACAACAAGTATGTACTGATCTTCTTCAAACAGTTTGTACACGATCATGTCGTCCACAATGCCGCCGTCTTCATAGCACATGCACGTGTACTGTGCTTTTCCGGGAATTAGCTTTGAAGCATCGTTTACTGAAATATACTGAACCAGATCGAGAGCTTCCGGTCCGTGAATGTAAAACTCGCCCATGTGAGATACATCGAAAACGCCCACATCATTACGAACGGCCGCATGTTCTACCTTAATTCCTTTGTATTGAACCGGCATTTCAAATCCGGCAAATTCTACAAGTTTCCCGCCTTCTTTTTGATGGATAGCATGAAACGGTGTTTTTTTAGCCATTCGTGTAGTTGGTTTCTGTCGTTTTGTTCTTAATCCTCAATAAGTTAATGATTTTTGAAGAAAGGGATAGAATTAAGAATTGGAAATTTTGAAGTATCGATTTTTATAAGCACTCATAATATATCCAGACCTTTATCACACAAGCGTGACGCTTGCGCTGGGTTAGGCCGGACAAAATTTGCTGAGGAACGAAGCATTTGATTTTGTCCCTCGCTTCGCGGATGCAGGGCGCGGAATGAACTACGCCGGGAGTTTTTGCTTCTTTTGTCGGTACAAAAGAAGGGACAGAGGACTGTTAGTTTTCTCATATTCAAAACTATTGCCTCTAATGCAAGTTACAAACTTGCTCAACAATTACATCCTAAAATAAGACATCAAAAAACTAAATCCGTTTGAGAAAAAGAGAACCATCACTGCAAGTATCAAAATTACATAATCCCACAGATTTCGAAACCTATTCTTAATGGCTAAGAACAAAGAGGTCAACATTAAAACAACTAAACACCTCTAAAACATATCTTATTCCATCTGATGGGTCTCCGACGAATTTAAACCGAAGCCAATCCCAAAAGTAGTAGAAAGGAATCCAAAGGATTAAAATGAACACATATATTTTATTGAAATTATATTTCATTTTTCATCACCCTTGGTGGGGTTTCAAGGCTACTTTAAATAGCTTATTAAAATTACGATTGAACCCAAAATGGTTATTACACTGCTTATTGCAAAAGAACTAAGAATGCTTTTCATCGCCCATGTCTGTTCATCCCAATTCTTGTAGTTGTCTCGAAATTTATATGTAAAAAAGATGCTGATCAGTGTCAGTAGAAGAAAACTGATATTTAACTTTAACAATTCTGAATCCATAAACTTCCCTTCCAATACTCAATCTAATTCTTTGTATCTTTATTGCTGATATAAGAATACAGAAAAAAATCCTTTAAAAAGTATATGTCCATCAACAAAGAGCAGATCAAAACTGCACTTGCTCACGTTCTCCATCCAACCGAAAAACAGGATCTGATCTCACTGGATATGATCCATGATATCATCATTCAGGATAAATACATTTCCTTTACGCTGGAAATGCCTGAGAAAAATGATGCCCTGGCTCAACAAATTCAGCGGCAATGCGAAGAAGCCATTCACAAGTTCATAGATGGTGAAGCCGTTGTAGATATTCAGGTGGGAATCAATGTTTCCAAGAGAAAAGACAAACCGGAACAGGCTCCACAACAACCTCAGCAGAAACAGGAAGAAGTTCTTTCGGGTGTTAAGAATATCATTGCCGTAGCTTCAGGAAAAGGCGGAGTGGGTAAATCTACCGTTGCTGTAAACATTGCTTCTGCTTTAGCAAAAGACGGATACAAAGTTGGACTGATGGATACCGATATTTATGGTCCAAGTATTCCAACCATGTTCAATGTGTTTGAAAAGCCGAACATCACTACTCAAAAGAAATTAGTTCCTATAGAGCGACACGGAATCAAAATGGTTTCTATGGGATTTTTGGTGGATGTGGATCAGGCGATGGTTTGGCGTGGACCAATGGCAACCAGCGCCATCAAACAGTTTATGACCGAGGTGGAATGGGGCGAACTGGATTATCTGATCATGGATCTTCCTCCGGGAACAGGCGACATCCAACTTACCATTGTACAAACCGTGCCGTTAAGCGGAGCTGTGATCGTATCTACTCCACAAGTTGTAGCTCTGGATGATGTTCGTAAAGGAGTGGCAATGTTCAAGAAAGTGAATGTTCCTGTTCTGGGCGTTGTGGAGAATATGGCGTATTTCACACCTCCGGATATGCCGGAAAAGAAGTATTACATATTCGGAGATGGCGGTGCCAAACATTTAGCTAAAGAAATGGGCGTTCCTGTTTTAGGTGAAATCCCAATTGAACAAACGGTTCGTGAATCTGGAGATAATGGTTTGCCTATTGTTTTAGCTGATGATTCTTCCTTCTCTGCAAGAGCTTTTGTCGGAGCAACAGAAAACATGAAGCAACAACTGGAACTTCGTTCGAAATCAGGTGAAACGACTAAGAAAGTGGATATTAAATTTAGACCGTGAGTCGCTGCGCGAAAATAACAATGTTCAAATTTCAAATAACAGACCATCTCTCTTTGAAGGGAGAATAGTACTACTGAAAAGAAAAACTAAATGACCATTATCTCCATCCTTGATCTTATCGGGACTTTTGTATTTGCTATAAGCGGTATCAGGATGGCGGCTAAGAAAGATCTGGATATTTTCGGAGCGGCGGTGATCGGTTTTGCGACGGCTATTGGTGGCGGAACCGTTCGTGATATTCTGATTGGAAGCGAGTCCATAACCTGGATCGGCGATATGACCTATCCCATTGTGATTTTGTCTGCAATTCCATTTACTTATGTAATTCGAAACAGATTGGATGACATCAACAAACCTCTCTTTTTATTTGATACCATTGGAATAGCCTTGTTCACGATCAGTGGGATGGAAAAAGCTTTGGCGTTTGGTTTAAATCCGTTTATGGCAGGAATCATGGGAATGACTTCCGCAGTGGTTGGCGGAATTATCCGGGATATTCTATGTCGTGAAGTTCCACTTATTTTCAGAAAAGAGATCTACGCCACGGCTTGCTTGATGGGAGCGTTGGTTTTTTATCTCGGCATCTATTTTGAGATAGCTACCAATTTGAACTATGTCATTACTACCGGAGTGGTTATCGGAATACGCGTTGCCGCCATTAAGCTTGATCTCTCGTTGCCTAAAATGAAGGTTTGAGATTCGGCCTGACAGATTACCTGTCTGTCCGAAATTCTGGTTTAACTAGTTTACTCTGTAATCCATCAGAAGAGCAATCCGTCAGATGGAATACTAAGTTAAAGTGAAGGCTTGATTTTATCTGTTATATCTGGCAATCGTTGTTGTAGCTGAAACTGACGGTTTAAAATATCTTTCTTTTATTTGAAGGTATTTATCGTTTAAGAAAAATTCTTTCTTTGCTTCTTCATTCTCAAAATAAATGGCAAAAACCCTGTTTATTTTAGATTCAGAATCTGTTTTTAATACTTTTTCTATTAAGAAATCATATCTAAAGCCTCCTCCATAAGTCTTTAGAATCGGCGTCATCTCGTCCCTGTATTTCTGATATAGTTCATCATCAGTTACATTCAATCCTACTAATATTTCGTAAGGCATCTTTGTTTCTTTTATACTAGTTAATTGAAGTTATTTAAAGTCCTGATTATTTACTTCATAAGTTCTTCATATTCTATTTATAAGTTTCTTCAAATAAATCTCTTTTACCATGCTTAAGAAATATTTTGATAAAGCCGATATCCTGATTACTGAATGGATGGCTAAGTACGGATTGAGCTCGCTTAGAATTGGGCTGGGAATTATTTTCTTCTGGTTTGGCGCACTGAAGTTCTTCCCGGGATTAAGTCCTGCCGAAGAGCTCGTTCGAAATACCGTCTATTTTGTCGATCCCGATCTGTTTATACCTGTTCTGGCAACATGGGAAGTGCTGATCGGAATTGGACTGATCGCAGGAAAATTTATGAGAACAACCTTACTGCTTCTGTTTCTGCAAATGCCCGGAACTGTTCTTCCTGTTTTTCTTTTACCTGATGTTGTGTGGACAAGTTTTCCTTTTGGCTTAACTCTGGAAGGCCAGTACATCTTTAAAAATCTGGTTTTGGTAAGTGCCGGTTTGGTATTAGGAGCAACAGTTCGTGGTGGTAGGTTGATCACTGATTCCGCTCAACTTTCAGAGTTTCGTTGATTTTCGTTCTTTGTCATTTCGAACGGATGTGAGAAATCTAGAGGTTTTTATTTACAGCAATTTTTAGATTTCTCGCTTTGCTCGAAATGACAAAATCTTGATTTTATTCTTGAGTCCACTTACTCACCAAAACCGTTACCAATCCACTTGCAATAAAAGCCGGAACCAGTTCATACATATTGCTTTTCAGAACGGGAATGAAATACCAGACAATTGTTACCAGAGTTCCGGTAATAATTCCTGCAATTACTCCTTCTTTGGTGGTTCCCTTCCAGTAAAGAGCAAGAATTGAAGTTGGCCCAAGAGCTGCTCCTAATCCTGCCCAGGCAAAAAGCACCAGCCAGTACACCAATTCCTGAGCAACTAATCCAAATAGAAGAGCAATAACTACCAATCCTATTACCACCAACCTGCTGTACAGCACTAATTTCTTTTGCGGAATTTCTTCGTCTCTCTTTAAGATCTTTTGATACCAATCCCGAACCACACTGGAGGCGGCAACTAACAACTGCGAATCTGCTGTGGACATGATCGCAGCAAAAATGGACGCAATCACTATCCCAAACAAAACGGGATGTAAATGCACTTGTGCTAAATACGGATACAGGTTTTCGGCATCAGCGCCGGGAAGCATTTCAATATTTGAGAAGTATGCTCTTCCAACCAAACCAATTAAAACAGCACCCGCTGCCATCACAATATTCCAGAAAGTCCCGATCCCTGCTGCAAATCGTAAATTCTTAGCATCATCAATGGCCATGTATCTGGATAGAATGTGAGGATTACCCGGCGAACCTAAACCAATCCCCATAAAACCGATAAAAGCTCCAGCACTCAGTGCCAACGGATCGATCAGCGCAACGTCCTGAAATTCAAGTTGCTCGATCATAATAGACCATCCACCTAAATCCTGAATGGCTATAAAAGGGAGAAAAACCAATGCAAAGATCATAAAGAATGCCTGAAAAGCATCCGTTAAACTAACCGCCAGAAATCCTCCCAGAACTGTGTAAGCCAGTATGATAATTGCAGAAAGTAAAACTCCGGTATTTTGTTCGATCCCAAAACTGGATGAAAAAGCTTTTCCTCCGGCTACAAACTGTGCGGAAACATAGCTCACCATAAAGATCAGAAAAGTAATTATAAGAATAGATCTTAATGTTCCGGTCTTATCACCAAAGCGTTCTGCAAAGAAATCCGGGACGGTAATACAATCATGTTCCTCTGAAAACTCCCTCAATTTTTTGGCATAAGTAAGAAATAGAATGAGCTCCACAACGGTATAACCAACCACTGCCCAAATTGCTGAAGCGCCCTGAACATAAACCAATCCGGTTACTCCCAACAACAGCCAGGCGCTTCTCCCTGAGACAACTGCGGAAAGAGCGATCACAACCTTATTCATTTTTCTTCCGCCAATAAAAAACTCGCTGATCCCGGAAGAGGAAAAGCGAGCTGAATAAAGTCCGATGCTTATTAAAAGTATCAAGTAACCTATGAAAGCATAAACAGTGTGCCTGTCAACAGCTAATTCAAAAACCTGAGACTCTGTCATAAGGTTAATGGTTATTTGTTATTGGTTGAAAGTAGCACATAACAATTAACCATTAACTAATCACGGGAAGATTCCCATTTGTTCGTACATGATTCCGATCTTATTGATTGCGCTTATAAACGAAGCAGTTCTCAGATCAGTAAGATCATGTTCTTCTCTGATTGCAGTAAGTTCTGAATAGGCAGTAATCATAGTTTCTTCCAGTCCGGAATCCACAAGATCATACTCTGATGCACCATGAGCCAGTTTGTCCATTTCATTTGCTGAGAATTTCTTCCCTGAAATTTTCTCGATCTCTTGAACAATTCTGGTCAGACTTTCTTCGTCAAAACGTTTGTTCATTCTACCATAACGAACGTGCTGAATATTTTTCAACCACTCGAAATATGAAACTACCACACCACCGGCATTCAAATAAGCATCGGGAAGAATTAGTGCGCCACGATCTTTCAGCATTTCATGTGCATCAGCAGTAGTAGGTCCGTTGGCTGCCTCAGCTATGATCTTAGCTTTTACATTAGCGGCATTATCGCCGGTTATCTGACTTTCAAGAGCTGCGGGGATCAACACATCACATTCCAGCTCAAGAGCATCTTTATTTGAATTCAATTCTTTACTGCCCGGAAACCCGATAATACTTCCCGTTTCTTTTCGGAATTCCATCAATTTTTTCAGATCCATTCCATTAGGATCGTAAATTGCTCCCTCCATTTCAGCAACGCCAATCATTTTTGCGCCGGCTCCGGTCATATACAAAGAAGCGTGGTAACCTACATTACCTAATCCCTGAACCACAAACGTTTTTCCGTCTACACCAACGCTTAATCCAAGTTTATCCATGTCTTTTTTCACTTTGCACGCTTCGCGGATTCCAAAGAAAACTCCACGTCCTGTAGCTTCCGTTCTTCCTCTGATACCACCTTGCTGAATTGGCTTTCCGGTTACACAACCTTCAGCATTCAAATCTTCATTCATTTGGCGGTAGGTATCCAGAATCCAACCCATTTCGCGAGCTCCTGTTCCGTAATCAGGTGCGGGTACATCTACTCCGGCGCCAATAAACCCTTTTTTGATCAATTCGTATGTATAACGACGGGTAATTCTTTCAAGCTCACTAACAGAATATTCTCTTGTACTGATCTTAACACCACCTTTTGCTCCACCAAAAGGAACATCCACAATTGCACATTTGTAGCTCATCAAAGCTGCTAGTGCCATTGTTTCATCTTCATCCACTTTATGGCTGTACCTGATACCACCTTTAGTTGGTGTTTTATGATGGCTGTGCTCCACTCGCCATCCTTCTATAACTTCAATATCTCCGTTGTCTCTCCGAACCGGAAAAGTAACGTGATAGACAGTATTACAAACTTTAATCTGGTTTAGAAGGCCTTTATCGAAGCGGGTATATCTCGCCGCTTTATCAAAATTTTTATTTACCTGCTCATAGAACTTATAGTGCGACATATCAAATATTTGGTTTTGCTTTAGGTGCAGGATAATGGTCGCAATATTCTAGCTCATAAACAAGGAAAAGCCCTTTTTTAATGCTCAGAATATGGCAATGAAATATGGAGATGATCTGCTGATCCCACATGTCTCAAAGTTTTGAAACCCATCAGCCGTAGTGAATTGCTTAACATGAAGTTTCTAAACTCTGAATGACCTTTGGTTCTCAGGTCAATGGCATGAACGTATCCATCCGGTTGTGGAAAGTGAAGAGAACTTTGGTTTATCGGCAATCCCATTTTCACATAGTCTTCAGCTGATCTTTTTATATCTGTGATCACCAGATCTCCTTCTGCCAGTGTAGTTGTAGCTACTGCTACTCTTAGAATTGGGTGTAAAGAACGATAAACTTCTTTTACCGAATCTGATTTAGCGTTTACGCTTGATACGTACAGCAATCCGTACAGACAGAAGCCGCCTACCAGTGCTCCAACCCCACCCAGTCCATAACGAAAGACAAGTTTCTTGTTTTTTACTCTGCGAAACAGCATCACAACATACACCAATAAAATTGCTACAGTTGCCCCAATTCCGCCAAAAAGAGAAACCCATCCATTTAAACCCTGATCGATATTTAAATAAATGGATGTTTTTATCAGCAGAAAAAAGGGAAGTATGGTGAGAGTAAGAATTAATAAAGCCCACAGACCGAATCGTATCGCTTTTCTCTTAAATGAAAGCTTTTGAACCTTTTCGAGACGTTCTTCTGTCTTGTAGTTGAAATCCTGATTCGGCTTTAGAAGCCATTCTATGTCTTTATCTGAAATCCGTTCCATAAAGCGGTACACGAATTTACTGATTTCATGTTTCGTAAATCAGATTCTCTGATTCTGCCTGATAAGAAAAGGAAGACTCTGCAAAACGATCACTAAGATAGCCGCCATAATTATGGCTTCGGTTGGGTTTTCGTAAATTGCTCTTCCCATATTGTTCAAATTATAAGCAATGAGCAAACCAGAACTAAACAGGGAAAAACTAAAGGCCCAATGTACTCTCATCCACATTACAAATCCTGAAAATAAGCATATCAGGCCGGTAAGCAGTTGAGTAATATTAGTAAAGATTGGAATGTCTTGATTCTGAAAATCAAACAGATTTTCCTGTTCGGCAGTAATAAGACTCCAGCTTCCCGAAATAGACATATAAAGTCCTACAGCGATAAAGAAGAGAAATAGAAAAAGATTGATGTTACGGTCTTTACGATTCATTCATATAAAACATTCAGTTCATGGTACAATGGTGTGAATGCTTATACCGGGATCAGTGATTTTGTTCCCTATTTTCTTCATCGGCAAAAATCGGCTTCTTTTTTCTGAAGGCATTTATTGTGAATAGCGTCCCTGTTGATGTGATAGCAGCATAAAACCCTGAACCCTGCAAATCGAAAAAGAGTACAATTGCTCCTCCTATTAAAGCGGCTATTGCACCTATCAAAATACTTGGGACCATTTTAATTCCATGTGCTCCTGAAAATGTATGGCTAAGCCAACCGATAAATGTTCCGAGTGTTAAAAATCCAAAAAATTCCATGACATCAATGTTTTGTTGAATAAATTCCTATACACTTAAAGGAATTATGACTCATTCTAGTTCCGAATTGTATAATTTCATTATCAATAAATTAAACTAACTTCATAAAAATGAATATTTTAAAAACTCTTCCTCTATTTTTGTTTATGCTGATTTGGGCGTGCGCTCCCGATTCTTCCGTAGATCCTGAACTTGTAGCCAAAGCTGAAAAAATTCACAACAGTGTAATCACTTTAGACACTCATGTGGATATAAACACCGGTAATTTCACTCAAGAAAAGAACTATACGATGAATCTAGACACTCAGGTTGATCTTCCAAAAATGGAAGCAGGTGGTCTGGACGTCGCTTTCCTTATAGTTTATACCGGACAGGGAGAATTAGATCAGGAAGGGTTTGATGCTGCCTATGAAAATGCCGTTTCAAAATTTGATGCCATTCACAGATTAACTGAAGAATTAGCTCCGGATCAAATTGAATTAGCGTTGACTTCTGATGATGTTCGCAGAATTCATGCTGCAGGCAAAAAAGTTGCCATGATCGGTGTTGAAAATGCTTATCCATTGGGAATGGAACTGGACAGAGTTAAAGAGTTTTATGATCGTGGCGCGCGATATATGTCGCTTTCGCATAATGGTCACAGTCAACTAAGTGATTCAAATACAGGTGAAAGAGATGATGTTTGGTTACATGATGGTTTGAGTGATTTCGGAAAAGAAGTGATCGCTGAAATGAATAAATGGGGAATTATGATCGACCTTTCTCATCCTTCCAAGAAAGCGAATATGCAAACAATGGAATTATCAAAAGCCCCTGTTATAGCTTCTCATTCCTCTGCAAGAGCTTTGGATCCTTCTGTTAGCAGAAACCTTGATGATGAAGAACTTATGATGCTTAAGGAAAATGGTGGCGTAGTTCAAACCGTTGCTTTCCGTAGCTATGTAAATTCTGAAAAGCATGAAGCATATCGAGAAGCGGCTGCTAAAATCGAAGAAGAAGTAGCAAAAGAAATGGGTTTCGAAATGGTTTCCAGAGATTCCATTCGCCAAATGAGCACAGAAACCAGAAGTGAATACTTTGCTCTTTATCAGGAGATGCAGAAAAAAGCTCAACCGAGAATTGAGAAAGAAACCGAAACTACCACTCCTTCAGTAAATGTAGAAGATTTTGTAGACCACATTGATTATATGGTTGACCTGATTGGAATTGAGCACGTTGGAATCAGCTCTGACTTTGATGGCGGCGGTGGTGTTAACGGCTGGATGGATGCATCTGAAACACTGAACGTTACTATTGAGCTTGTGAAAAGAGGCTACACCCAAGAACAAATCGAGATGATCTGGAGTGGCAACCTTTTAAGAGTTCTGGATGAGGTTCAGAAAGTTGCTGCTGAGATTCAGGCGGAAGGTTAGTATTTAGATTTAGGACGTAAGACTTAAGATATAAGATTCTGGTTCCGGTGTTCTGCATCGGAACCTTTTTTATTTCACCAACCCGTAGGGACAATTCATGAATTGTCCCTACGGGTTGGTTTTTTATAAAACAGCACCATTATAGAGTTCCTTCTGAACCGATTTATATGTATAATACATGTAATGATACATCAGGAACATATCCGCAAGATTATCCATATAGACATGGATGCTTTTTTTGCAGCTGTAGAGCAAAGGGATAATCCTGCTCTTCGTGGCAAGCCAATTATTGTTGGAGGTTCTCCCAATGGTCGCGGCGTAGTTTCAACAGCTAGTTATGAAGCCCGAAAATTTGGTGTGCATTCAGCTATGCCATGTTCTCAGGCTGCACGACTTTGTCCACATGGAATTTTTGTTAAAGGAAGATTCGATGCTTACAAATTAGCTTCTCAACAAATTCGTGAGATCTTTTTTGAATATACAGATCTGGTTGAACCACTTTCTCTGGATGAGGCTTTCCTAGATGTTACTGAAAATCATAAGGGAATGAGGTCAGCCACTCTTATTGCCAAAGAAATTCTGGAAAAGATCCAAGAGAAAACTCAGCTTACTGCATCGGCAGGTGTTTCATATTGCAAATTCATTGCTAAAGTTGCTTCTGATTACAATAAGCCAAACGGACTTACACTTATCACGCCGGAAGAAGCAGAAGAATTTCTGGAAAGTTTAGACATCAAAAAATTCTTCGGAGTAGGTAAAGCTACTCAAAAAAAAATGCATTCGCTTGGTATCAAAACCGGAGCTGATCTCAAAGAATGGAGCGAGATCGATCTGGTTAAAGCATTCGGAAAATCAGGAAGGTACTATTATCGAATTTGCAGAGGCATCGATAACAGAGAAGTAAAACCTCATCGAATTCGAAAGTCTTATGGAAAGGAGCGCACTTTTTCTGACGACAAAGGAGACCTGAACTGGATCACCACTTTTCTGGATGAGTTATCGGAGTCTATTTCTGAAGGAATGCAGAAGATCAACGCAAAAGGGAAGACCATTACACTCAAAGTTCGTTACAAAAATTTCGATACCATCACCCGAAGCCAATCAGTCCCGAATTACACTAACGACCATTATCAAATATCTATCGTTGCACGTCAACTTCTGGAAGATACTGATGTCGGAAATCGCCAGGTTCGCCTACTCGGAATTTCGCTATCAAACCTGAACCTTTCTGAAGATCATTATTATGAACAACTGGAGTTAGAGTTTAGAAAAGGGTTGGGGAGTGTTGAGTGTTGAGTGTTGAGTGTTGAGTGTTGAGTGTTGAAGATTCGGTTTTATATTTAGATTACAAGTTTTTTTAAAATTTTCACTTTTCACTTTTCACTTTTCACTTTTCACTTTTCTCAAAACGCAATACCGATATGAGCTGATACGTATTCTTGTTCCTTTATAGAATCGTAGCCTACTCCAAAATTTAGTCCCAGAGCTTTATTAAAATAAAATCCCAGCCCACCTTCAAAAATTGCTCCATAAGTAGATCTGTCATCCCCAATCAATTCCACGGATCTGGAGCCGATTCTTGGTGACAAAACGATATAAGTAGAACCCGAATTATGCAATTGAAGTGGAATTCCTATCAAAAACCCGCCCTCATCCGGCCAAGAACCTGCAGTAGGTATCAGTATTTGAAGTTCGAAATTAAGCGTTGTAGTGTATCCTCCATGATCAGAAAATCCAAATTTGAAGTATGAATCAACGTCATCAACATGCATATATCCTAGATCTATATAGGTTCTATATACTTTTTGCGCATTAAGTGTTGCCGTTCCTAAAATAAAAAAACTGAATAGTAGCAGGTACTTTTTCATCTTCATCTATTAAATTAACATTTGAAACATGGATTCAATATTAGTTTTTTTGGGTTTTATTAAAACTAATCTAAAAATATACTCGTCTTATACCCGAAAACAACTTCGGGAAAAAGAAATTGCAACACGATAAAATGGAAGATGCACGATTAGTTCAGGATTTTCTGGGGGGAGATCATCAGGCGTTCAATACGCTGGTTAGTCGGTGGCAAGGTAAGATCCATCACTTTGCATATCGCTACTTCGCCAGCAGTGACGACGCCGCGGAGATTACTCAGAAAACGTTCATCAAAGCGTACCAAAAGCTGGACACTTTGGATGATGTGAACAAATTCAGTTCTTGGTTATATCGAATAGCAAACAACCTTTGTCTCGATGAATTAAAGAGAGTTGGCAGAAAAAGAGCTACTTCTTATGAAACACTAAAAGTGGCTCCTCAAACGGAAACGGCTTCATCAGCAGATTCGAATGTATTGCGGAATGAAGGGTTGGTTCTCCTTCATAAAGCACTCCTTCAGTTACCGAATGATCAACGTGTAGTGGTGATCATGAAAGAATATGAAGGATTAACCTTCCCGGAGATTGCAGAAATTTTAGATGAACCGATCAACACAGTAAAGTCAAGAATGTATTATGGATTACGAGCGCTTAAAAAGACGTTCGATTCCTGGAATATCAATAAAGAGGTGTTCAATTATGAATAAAGAACAAGCGCGATTACTCTTAATGGATTACATGTATGGCGAATTGGATGAGGCAAAGAAGTCTGAGCTTCTGGATTTCATCGACCAACATGACGATCTGAAACAAGAATTTGAAGAACTCACTGAAACCCAGTCTTTTCTCCACCATCTTCCGGTGCAGGACCCCGCTGAACAGCTGGTTATTATGGAACCCACAAAAGCTTCTTCTGAAGGATTTTGGCAAAACATACTTACTGCTTTAACTCCCAGAAATGCTTTTGCTCAGGCTGGTTTTGGTGTAGCTGTTTTAGCTTTTGTATTTATTGTCACAGGAGCATTAACCGGTTTGAATGTGTCATATACAGACGCCGGAGTTCAGTTGGGTTTTGGAGTAATTCCCTCTGCTGAAAAAACTTTCTCCGCTGCTCAGGTTGAACAAATTGTTCAGCAAATTCAGCGTGATAATGTGGCTTTGGTTCAGCAAGTAGTAGCAGATGCTCAGGAACAACAGAACATTCAATTGGAAGAAACTTTTGCAAGCTTTGCTTCCTATCTGGAAAGCCAAAGAACAAACGATTTACAACTTATCAGCTCCGGCTTAGAAGATCTTAAAGAAAACACTTTTACACGTTTTCGAGAAAACGAACAGGTATTAGGCGAAATAATACAAACTGTTAGTTATGGAAATTAAACAAGGAAAAACCATGAAACGAATACAACAAATATTACCCGCACTGTTAATTATACTTTTGACTTCATCGTTAGGCTGGGCACAAAGTTTTGATGCCAACCGAATGAACCGTGATATAAAGATAATGGAGAATATTCTCGGAGAAATGTTTAAAACCTATTCCGGAACTTCATCTTCCAGAGCTGTTTATATAGCCGATTTTGCCGGTGGCTCCAGAAATGTTCGAGGAACATATCTACCCGGATATGGAATTATTTTTAATGTTCAGACCAGTTCCTCATTCGTTCTGTCTCAATCTTCAGATGGCGAAGGAAGCTCTAACTCATTTTACTACAGCTACAGCACTAGCAGTTCTGATGATGACAATGTTAAAGTAGATGAAGAAAGCGTTAAGGATCGAATAACTGAGTTTTTGAAGGACTATGCTTCAACTATAGGCCAGTTAAAACCAACAGAAAATGTGATGGTAATATATGGTTCAAACTCACGCCACTCTTTTCCGTCACTGGTATATACTTCTTCAAATGGAAAAATAGACCGTAAAGAGACAGAAAAACTACCTGTGATCTCCGGTTCCGTGACCAAGAAAGATCTGGACGATTATCGATCAGGAAAGATCAATGAATCAGCTTTTGCAAATAAAGTGCAAACCGCTTCAACTACTGATAAAGAGTATCTTGATCTTAAAGTAATGAGCAACATTTTCGAAACAGCATTGAAAGAGCAAGGGGATGAATCATTCCGTTTAAGTGGTAACGTGAACTATCTGATGCTTGATAACTTTGGAGCTATATTTAATCTGGATGCCAGTTACAGAACTAATAATCGTTTATTTGGAAACGTCACCGGAATTACTGTAACAGGTGCCTATATCCGGTCTTCTTCAAGAGATGCGCCTGATGCCAAGGAAGATCTTGAAAAAGAAGAGATCGAATATCTCAGGAAAGTAGCCAGTGCTTACAATAATCTGAAAACCAACATTAAAGAATATCTCGTTGACTACGGAAGAACTGTAAGCTCAGTAAAGCCTGATCAGTATATTCTTACTACTGTCAACGTCAGAGGCCGTTATAACGACATCCCTGAACGTATCGACTTCCAGCTTAAAAAGTCAGTTCTAGATCAACTAGATCGGGGGCAGATCTCTCGTGAGAAAGCTCTAGAACAAGTTGTAGTTACCGAATACTAAACATAGACCGAAATCATATCAGAGCCGTATTTGATTGAATTCAAATGCGGTTTTTTTTGATTACTGATTTTGCTGATTGATTTACAGAGTGAATTCTGCTTCAATCTTAAGTGCTTCTTCGAGCAACTTCTCGTATTCTTTTGCTTCGATTTCTTTACAGCCAAATCTGCCTAAGTGCTCTGTATAGAATTGTGTGTCCCAAAGTGTAAACCTATTCTCTTTTAAGATCTGATGGCAATAATACAGTGCTACCTTATCTGCTTCTTTTTCTTTTCTGAACATACTTTCACCAAAGAAGGCTCCGCCCAAAGTCACCCCGTATAATCCTCCGGCCAAGTTTCCTTCTTTGTAAACTTCTACTGAATGGGCATTCCCTGATTGGTTTAAGATATCATAGGAGTTTAAGATCAGGTCATTGATCCATGTGGTTTCCCGATCAGCACATGCTTTTACCACTTCTCTGAAGTTTTCATCAACTCTCACTTCGAACCTACCTTGGCGAATGATCCGCATAACATTCTTTGTCATGTGAAATTCATTTAAAGGAATGACGCCTCGCTTTCGGGCAGAATACCAATCTACCTCTTCGTCCTCTCTTGAATCCGCCATCGGAAAAATGCCCTGAGCATAAGCTTCGAGTAATATTTCAGGCGGGATAATTTTCATTTTTTAGTACACAGATTTTAGTAGTTAGTATTGAGCTTCCGCGTACAATACTAACTACTAAATACTCACATCTATCAAAACTCACAATAAAACATCGGGCCGGAACCAATTGGGGAGCCCGGAGGCGCCGAAAGTGTTCTTGGTGCTTCAAATTCGCTCGGGTCATCCAAATAACTATCTATCATCATAGAAGCATGTAATGCCATTGGATCGTTTGATCGCTCAGATAACATCTGAGAAAGCTTTATCAACTCTGAAGCTACAATAGCTTTGGTTAGCGGGTTCGACTGTCTGGAAGCATGGAGTTCTATCAGGTTTTTCGTTACTACTGAATTTACCACATCCTGAATGGAGCCTAAATATCCTCTTTCTTTTTTCTTATTCCAGCTACTTTCCATTAATTCGTCAATGGTTTCTTTAAGAGTAAGGTTGTTATCTCTTGCGCCGTATTCTACTAAACGGTTTGCTCTTTGAGAATTTAAGATCAAACTGACAGATAATTCTGCGGCTGTTTCAGCTATTCCCAAAGCGTCTAAGCTTGGCCCTGTATTCCCACTGAATAATTCTCTGGATGATGAAATCCCCGCAGGTCTTGTTGGGATCAGATCTAACAAGTTTTCAGGAATAGCCAATACTTTTGGGTCAATAGCTTTCAACATTTCATTCAAAGCCTTTCGTTGAGTTGCTGCATCAACGATCTCCGGATTTGGTTGATTGTCGCCACGAAGCTTGTAGTAATAATCCAGACCTCCGATCAGCTTAACGGTTCCTTCAAGTTGATATCTGTGGAATAAATAGATCGGAACTAATACATCTTCCAATTCAGACATCGAAGTTCCTTTTCTGATGTTAGCTTCACCAAAATTATCTAAAGCGATCTTACGAACTTCCAGAATATGCGAAAGCTGGGTTGCCGGGTCGTTTCCGTATTCCCATAAATGCGCGTACGGATGAGCGCCGCCTTGTGGACGGGCATCACTGTCAGATATATATTTTAGTCCATCCAAATGGGCTGCTTCCAGAATCTTGTTAAGCGCTTCTTTTTCATTTATGCCGTTCGGGAAGTCCTGATAACCAAACTTGATCGTTACAATGTCCCAGTCTCCGATACCAACATCATACGCATCACTCAGATCCAATTCTCCATTTTTGATATCTACTTTTGGATGCGGGTAATCCATTACGGATTCACGACCATTTACACTGGCAGCAAAATTGTGATAAATCCCCAAAGTATGCCCAATTTCATGTGCCGAAAGCTGACGAATTCTTGCCAATGCCATTTCTAACATTCTCGGATCATCTTCATTTCCTTCTTCAAATGGAGCCAATAATCCCTGGGCTATCATATAATCCTGTCGGACACGAAGCGAACCCAGTAATACATTTCCTTTAATGATCTCGCCCGTTCTTGGATCTGTAACCGAACCACCATACGACCACCCACGAGTTGAGCGATGCACCCAGTTTATCACATTGTATCGAATGTCCAAAGGATGAGCATCATCAGGTAGGACTTTAACCTGAAAAGCATCTTTGTATCCTGCAGCTTCAAAAGCCTGATTCCACCATCTGGCGCCATCTAATAATGCTCCGCGAACCGGTTCCGGTGTTCCGTTATCTAAATAATACACAATAGGCTCAACTGCTTCACTTACTGCTGCTCCCGGGTTTTTCTTTTGCAATCGGTGTCGGTTGATAAATCTTTTCACCATTGGTTCGCCGATCGGTGTTGCATAATCTTGATAAGAAGTTGCATAGAATCCTCCACGAGGATCAAATTCTCTTGGTTCGTAATTATCATCCGGAAGTTGAACAAAAGAATGATGCGTTCTTACCGTGATAGAGTTCGCATCAGGAGCTACTGACCGTAAATATCTTCCTGTCGGATTTCCTGCAAAAGTGAGCATTACTTCGAATTCGGTATTCATCGGAAAGTTGAACGTTCCTTCTGCATACAAAGCAGATCTGTTCTTATCCAGATTGTACGAGCCTTCTCCCATGCTTCTTAATCTCCCTGAAACGTTATGTGAATCGTCCATTAAGAAAGGAGTCAGGTCGATCAGGTAGGAACCATTTTCTTCAGCTTCAATTTTAAAGCCATGAATTACCGATGATGCAAACGCTTCTCTTACTGATTTCTTTTCCAGTTCATTATCTGACTTTGCCACATAATCCAGATTTGGCTGGATCAACATTAGCTTTGGTCCGCGCTTTTCGAAATAAACCACTCGCTGTCCGCCTTGTTGGCTTCTGTCCAGCCCAATATCATTTGAACCAACACCGGCTGCCAGATAATTAGCATGCAAAAACTCTTCGTTCAGCTTATCAACTTTGAGCCACATCTTGTCGTTGTCCTCATCGAAGTAATAATCGAAATAACCTTCTGTGACTTTAAGATCTTTGGTTTTTTCTTTGATGGATGGTGTTTGAGCAGTCGCTTCGCTAAATAGTGAAATTACGAATACGGGAATTAGGAATAAGAGAAAAAGTCGCTTCATTACTTTGTAGTTAGGTTAACATCTAAACTTAAAGTAACCGCTTTTTGATGGGATTTAAAATTCGGGTTAAAGCTTTTTACAGTTTAAATAGCTGAAGCCATTGTTGTTTATGGTTGGGGCAACTCTGACAGGAATGTTAGAGCATAGATTTAAAAAATTTTCTAAAGCAAAATCCAGTCAGAGTTTAAAAGTTAAACGGGAGAGCCTTCAAGCTCGGAAAACAGCCCGGATTTTAGAAATCTAGTTTCCTCAAAAACGCCTTCCTTCTGCAAAGTATATGATATCATCGTGATGATAATAGAGGCACCATTTTAGTTTCGGGTCCAAAATGA
>Ga0208668_1000100_pt1 | contig 20567 bp, 40 predicted proteins | sample 18_taG_FD_184093 | JGI IMG/M metagenome (GOLD analysis project Ga0208668, IMG submission 184093) | Marine viral communities from the Subarctic Pacific Ocean - 18_ETSP_OMZAT15316 metaG (SPAdes) (version 2) | ecosystem: Environmental > Aquatic > Marine > Oceanic | place: Pacific Ocean | collected...
CTTCGTCTTCTAACCCGGATTGACGCATTCTTTTGATCTTATCTTTAAGCTGAACAGAGTAATCATACACTTCTTTGAATTTTTTATCCTCAAACATCGAAGAAAGCTCTTTAATTTCCTTAGAAATGGCATTATATTTCTTTTTGGTGCCTTCAAGGTCAATATCTACCTTCTCTTTTATGGGCATATCGATCCAATCTTGTGTTAAAATAGAGTAAACACCATTAGCAAAGTGCTCTTCGTTGGTATCTTGTATGTAAATCTCTACTTCGTGGTCAAAAATCATGATTTTATGAGTTTTGTTCCACTGAATGCGCTTTGCTGTGAAATATTTTTCTAAAATCTCACCTCCATCTTCAAGATTTCCGAAATTAATAAGCACATGAAGGTCAATATCTGATAAATTATGGTAATTATAGCTTGCTAGAGACCCAGTGAACGTCACATTGTCAAAATCTGGTATGCTTGGTATCTCAGATTTTAGTAAATCATGAAAATCTTGCGCTATTTCCATTAATTTTTCTGATACTTCTGGTTTGAGTTTGCCTTTTTCCCAAAATTTTGAATTTAAAACTTCATGAACCACCAACTTAGATGAATCAAATCCGTCTTCTTGCAAGTGGCTCTTCCAAATTTTGCTAAAGTTGGTCATGTTATTAATAAATAGTCTTAAATGTCTATTATAATCACTCTTTTGTTGGGTAGGGGCTTGGGGAAGGGTCCATCGTTTGGTGGCAAATCCTCTGGACGAATGTTTTCTTCTAGGTGCAGTGGTTCGGGTGTCCACTCTTCTTGCGACTCTCTTTGAACCTTGTTTAATATCCAATTTATAAATTCATTCATTTGTTTTTCCTCCTATGGTAATTAGAATTCTCACTTTTCAGACTCCTCTTTAGTTATGTGGTATGTTAAATAAATGATACCACATGACAGTCCAAGAAACACTATTGCAGGATCCATAATGTACTCCTTGTTGGTTGAAAATTTACCAACAAGACGTACATATTACCAAAAATATTTAAAAGACTTTAATTTATTTTTCAATATTATCAGTTATATATTCTCCCATTGACCACACTTCAGCATATGGACCACACGTGTGATCTATCTCCCCACACAGCAAAATAGCATCAGCAACATCAACTACGTGTACTGCTAAAATCTTACCTTCATAGAGATTTATTTCGTCTAGTTCAATGTCCAGATTCCTTAAATATTTTATGTGATTTACAGGATCATAAATAACTACAATATTTTCCGTACCAAAATACAGATCAACCCACATAGAAACCAGCTCTTTATACGAAATTGAGTACGAAATATGATTAAATTCTAAATTTGTCACTTGGAGTGCTTGTCAGCAACGGACTGTGACGCCCAGGCTTGCGGTTTAACGCGACATTCGAACCCGGCCCCGGTTACATATCCTCTTAGCATATCGCAGAACTTAGAAGTGCCGTTTTTCATGTAAAACGGAGAAACGTCAATATGCAATTCTATATTGTCAGATTTTATATTGTGGTTTGTCATAATATGCTCTGCTAAATCCACGGATCTTCTAACTTCTTCCGTTATCCTGGTTACTAATACTTTAAAGTTGTTTTCCGGTAGGTGTTCACGAGCAAAAAAATACCTGCTAGAAGCACCACCACCGTAAAGACAGATGGCGGTTGCAAAATTAACTTTCTTTTTTGTTATAAAGGAGTCAGATCCAATGAAAACTTTTGAACCTTTTTTGATAGAATGTTTTGAAATTTTAATTATTTCTTCAAAATTAGTTTTCTTTCCGGATCCGGATATCCAATCTAATCTTAGCAGGTCGCACATATCAAAATATGAAATTTCCCAGACCATCCCAGAGATCTGATTCTTCATCTTCGTCGTTCATTCTGGAATGGAGTCTTTCAAATAATATTTCTACTACTTCTTTTACATGCTCCTCTTCTAGAGAGTCATACATTTCATTTAAGTTTCTAAATGCTTCCTGGGTGGAGAGTCTTTCTTTTTCTAGGTCAATACATATTATACACATAATCAAATCCTACCTTAAATTGAACTTATTTTAAAATTTTGTTTATTTCTCTGAGCTTCAAAACCATTGTTTTTGTAGCATCCTGCATAATATTGCTAATATTCCTAACTTCTTCTCTTGACAAATCCCCATTTAAATATGCTTTCTTGACTGCTTTAGCAAAATTCACAATAGATTTACCAGTATCGCCTCCTCCCAGGATGGATGCGGGGATTGCGCTTAACGACTGTCGAAGCTTCATTTTAGGATTGGAGAATGTAGATTGAGTTACCGTCCTCTCTGGTGGCATATTCTTTATTAGATATTGTTTCACATCTTTAATTGCTTGATCTTTGCCATTTAGTTTTATTTGGATTGCAATATAATCTCCAATACTTTGGATCCAATCATCGGGAGAGACACCTTTTTTTGCTCTAAGTCTCCAAACTTTGTCTGCTAATCTGCCTACTTCATTAACTTCTAGGGCAGAAATGTCTTTTATGCCATTTTGTTTTAATATTTTTACAATCTTAAAGGCACTGGCGGACTCGACACGACTAGTTTGAGTTATGGGAGTTTCTGTCGAGGTCATTTGTCCGCTCGGAGCTGCTTGGGCTGGAGTGAGTCCCATGCCTCCTGCAAGTGCCGCCCCAGCCAAGAATTTTTGTAATTTACTTTTCCATGCCTCTTCTATTGTCTCTTCGTTTAAAAATTTTAAAATTTCCTCGACTATTATCTCTTTTATTAACATACAAAAACACCTTCCTTTACTTGTAATTAGTCATTATCTCAATGTTGCATCTTTTTTTGTTCCCTTTAGTCTTGGTATAAGATCCTTTTTAAGCTTAAGTAATCGGTTAAACTTCACCTTCTGTCTGGCATCGGTGTAGAGTACTTGAGGCTTTTTGACTTTTCCATCGATTAAGAGGTCATCGAAGTTATAAAACTTTATTTTAACATCATTTCCTTTCGCGGCAACAGAACAACTAACAAACATTAACAACATAGCAATGAACATAATCTTTTTCATAGTTTGACCCTCCTAATATTAAGTATCAGTTAGGATCAACGTTGGCAATAAGAAATATTAAAGAATCTGGTAAACCGAACCGGACCACCCCAGTTGGCTTCCCATCTTTATATACAACAGTGTATGGGATCCCACGATATTCAAGTTTTGTCAGTATATCAGCCACCCAAGGCTTGGAAGCGTCGAGGAAAACAATCTTTTTTGCAATTTCCACCTCTTTAAGAAGTCTTTTAAGTTTAACACACGGTTCACACCAATCTGCCCCAAAGACGACATATGTTTGTTTTGGACTTTTAATTTTTTCTTCAAATACTTTTTTAGTGGAACATACAGGAGATAATAAAGCAACGCTTAAAACAGCAGTGGCAATTATTTTAAACACTATATGTCAAGAGGCTCGTCATGTTGAGTGGGAGTAGAGGAAGCTGCAATACGTGATCTGGACATACTGATTTTCATCTTTTCTCCTCTATTTTTTTGAGATTGCTCTTGTGCCATCTCATTTGTTTTTGTCCCGAGCCCTTACCTTTAGGAAACATTATTAAAAACCATCCACCATCTTCGATGGCGGCGACTCTGCCGGTAGTACTGCGGTCGGCCGAATTCGGATCTGTTGATATTCTTTTGATCTCTTCTGGAATGTCGGTAGTGCTAGTCAGTTCTACTTTGTCCCCTGGATTGATGTCGCCCTTGTTACCTTCTTTCAAAAGACTACCCATAACAATTGTTAGCTGTTCCATGAGATTCTGGATATCTGCAGTGTCTTTTCCACGAAGTTGTAATTGCTTTTGCAACAATTGTTTAATTGATGCGCTAATTCCCGCGATACCTTTAGGATCAGACAATAACGTCGCGAGACCCGGATTTTTTGCTGCATTTCCGTAATTCGATGCAAGAGATCGAGCGATCACCTTCCCAAGTGGGTCCATGTCCTTTGCAGCTGCTTTAATGTTTTTAATGTTTGTTTGCATATTTGCTTGTAAATCGCGGAAGGAATCTCCTGAAGCGTGCCCTTCTTTGCCCCAGGTACTTAAAGCATCGGTCGCCCACTTTTGCAACTTCCCAGCTGCAGAGGCGATTTCCTCATCATTTAACTGACTACCAAGATTTTGGTTAAGTTGTTCAAGACCGCTACGCCCTTGTTTTGAAAGATTAATCACTTTATAAAGAAATTTCTTTTGTTTTTTGGGATCGTCAGCAAGATTCTTGCTTAAGTTTCTGCGAATCCCGGCCGTAAAAGATTTAACCCTTCCAGATCTAGCCTGCTTCTCGGCAGGACTTAAGTTAGAGTTGGGTTCCGGAGCCGGTTTCTTTGGAGCAGCTGCGCTTGGTTTTTTATCATCAGCTGCGGGTGTCGGGGCAGCGGTATCCGGTTTAGTGTCATCCGACTTGGGATCCAGATATTTTGATCTTTTCTGCCTCTTAATCTTCTGTAATTGATCTCCCATACCTTGTGGACCACCTAATTCTGGAACGTCTGTAGATGCTGTTTTCGGTCCCGACGCATCGGGAACATCTGGAATAGCTGTCTTTTCTTCTGCCGCTTCGGCATCTCTTCGTTTCTTATCGGCGGCTTGTTGGCGAGCCTGCTTAAGGGTGGGAATGTTCTCCACGGCTTCAGTTAAAAGAAGCTTTGCAGTGCTCAATATGTTCGATTCAGCAACAGGTAATCCACGTTTTTTAAGATAACTGGCAATTGATTTCGCAAGAAATTGTGCTCCGGATTGTCCAAGATCAGGAATCATCTTTTCTAGCTTTCCGACAATTGTTTCTTCTGTAGCACCGTCACCTGTCTTAATGTTCTTTTGTTTTCTCATCACGGATAGTGGCGCGTCTTTATCAACAGCGGCTTCTTTTTCTTCTTCGCCAGGTTTTGCTTCTTCACCAGGTTTTATTTCTTCACCTTTATCATTAATCGCGTCTCCCAACTTTGGTTCTGGCTCTGTACGGGATTGACCTGGGCTAGATTGTCCTGGACTAGGTTGCCCTGGGCTGAATTTCTGGTCGCGTTCTCTTTTTTCGCGTTCTTCCTTGTCTCTCCTTTCTAGATCTGCCAGTTCACTAAGAGACATATCGATGCCATTAATCAGTTCCGCTACCAGATTAACAACTTCTTGTTTATTCTTCTTAAGGGCTGATGCGTCCCCGGTTTTTAAGAAGTCTTTCATGAATGGGTATCTTTCAGCACCCTTTTCTTCGGCTTCGGAGTCTGCCACGGCTTTATCCATTTTGGATTTTGAACCAATGCCAAACAATTCATCCATTTTTTGAATTGGGGCTTCTTCTTCTTCACTCAGGACTTCAAGGGTTAAGTTTTCCACTAAACTTTGAATATTGTTTTTTGTAATTATCACGGGGGGTTTTCTCCATTAATTTGCTATTATAATTAGTTTATGTGTTCGCAAAACTCGAAAATTTTATTTTTGTGATTTTTGACGAATTTTTTTTATTCTAAACCGGGTTTTCGTCGGGAATTTTTTCACTACTCTCCGTCATCCATCATCTTCGCCATAACTTCCTCCGCCTTTTGATCTAATGACATGTTAGGAATATTAAACCTATTTTTGAATTCAACACTAATATCTAATACTTCTTTGATGTCCTCTTGGAATCTCTTAAGACCGTGACCGAATGATTCGTATGCAGTCAGTTTAGAGACGCGGTGATAAGCCTTTCTACCCTTCGCGGCATTAGGAGCGTTTTCATCCCAATTGGCATACATGGGCTCCCACCCTTCCGGAACACCTTGTACTCCCGGTACCCATGTACGCATCCATTCCCTTATAGTGGCACTAAAGCTAGCAAAGGCGCGGTTTAAGAATTTGGAACCATACCAAAACTCCCGGTATTGGTTACTTTCGGTCGCAGAGGTTAAAACATATAAGAGATCTTCAACGTCTTGATCGGAGCGCGATGCATCCATCGTTGACAATCCCCAGTCGAACTTAGTGTTATATACTGCTCCAAAGTTTTCCGGAGTAAGCAATCGTATGTCGGCATAGAGATGCTCAATGATTTCTCTAATGAATGTGTTGCGAATATCTTTAAAGACTTCATGTTGCCGGTATGGGCCAAATAATTTCTCGTCTCGTAATGCAGTATATGCTAATTTGCTAGCTCCAGCCCTCAACCACTGCTTCTTGCGAATCCTTATATGTTCGGGAGTATACTTGTTGGGGAAAGTCTCGACAACGGTTAAAGCAGATTTAGAGAAGAATACTCCTTGAATTGGTTCATTTGGGTGAATGATACCCTCACCAGAATCGTAAGCACCGTCAAAGCCAAGCCATCGCAACAAAGCAGACCATGTGTTAGGGTTATAGTCGGATGCCACGCGGGTAAGGTTCCAAAGTATGCCGAAGGGGTATTGGTGACGGCTTTCTTTTTCGATTTTCTGAAAACTAAAGAGATTAACGTCGATATCTAGACCTTGTGTGTAGTGATCTTTGATTTCCTCAATGATCTCTTGGTTCTTCACGACACCGGCATCGATTGCTTCCTGAGAATATATTTTCTTCAGAAGTCGCGGCATATGAATCGGCGTGACTCGGGTGAGCATATTCGCTCCTTCCTTTTGCGTTATAACTGATATATATTCTCTCTCTTGCGCATACGGTAGATTTCCACTCTCAATTAATTTAAATATGGAGTTTGTTAAAGGGTATGCGTATATGCCATTCGGAGTACTGTATTTGGACCCCGGATTGATGCCGACCTTATTAAGGCTCGTATACGTTATATAATGCGTTGGTGGACCACCAAAATCCTTTACTGTGTAGTGCTGTAGGGTGTCTAGGAGGTCTGGTAGGTCTACACCCTCCTTAGATGCGCGGGTTGCCATCTCATCTACTTGGGTTTTATATTTTCTCCAATTTTCAATTATTAATTTCATAATCTCTGCATTTTATTTTTGGGGGTTTTTAGCGCGTCTGTTTAAATTAGTTTCATACATATGTTCGCCACCGAGTGCTGCAGATTGGGCATCTCGATAAGCACGTTCGTATGCCTGTAAATACTTGCCATCGTATTCATTTTCCCATTTATCTCCCCGGTCTCCGTCGTCCTTAGCATCCTTTGCTGCATCTTCTCGCGCAGCTGCCATCTTTTTTGTATCCAGCGCATTCTCATCCTCATATAAAAACTTTGTGATTTCTTCCTTAATGATTTGCTTAAGCGTTTGTTTCGTGATTTTCATGAGATCCTCCAATGTTGTAATTAGTTTTCTTAGTTTTTAAAATCTCTGATTTTTTCTTGGCGATAGTGAACGTGTACCTAGCCATACCTGACCGGATAGATCTATATAGGACTTGGGGTAGGGGGGTAGGGGGGGGGACCCCCCCGTAGATGTCAAGAAAAAAAATTGTTTGTCAAGCTATATGTTTCGGGGTTTCGGACGGCCGTTTAATATTAGCTTTGCTTGGTAGTCCCGCAAGCCTTGACGGATACCGTCAATCGTGCCGCCGTTGACATATGTCATGACCTCAATCAACTTGGCAGCACCGGCGGAGTCTAGACCGGTATCTTCTAGGGCGGTGAATACTGCCGATTGAATAGACAATTCAACATGGTTGTAATCTTCGATGCGCATCAATTAAGCTCCAGAGTGGTTAAGGTGTTTTTAAAGTTTTATTTGTTTTGTTCTCGACTGTCAAAGCCTTGACACTCTAGGTTGAGGCATGGGTTGCCGTTGGGAATGGGGCACGGTGCGTTGACCGCGGCGAGGTAGCTAGCGTGTGCAGTGTTTAGCCATGCTGCATTCTTGCTGTACTTGGATTCGATTGTGGCGGTTCGTTGCTGTATCTTGCGGATGCTGTTCAGCATGCTGTACCCCTTGCGGTGAATGGTCAGGGTTGATTCCCTGACCTTGTATACCCATTATATCAAACCTGCTGGAAAAGTCAAGGGATATTTTAACTTTTTATTTGTTTGTCCTCGGCCGTTCCTAGTGTACAAAGCAAAGGTACGCGAGCATACCGAAAAGCGAAAGACTCGTAATGATTAAGAAAGCGTCCGATTTATCTATCTTCACGATTTAAACTCCGTTGGACCTAAACACCAGTAAATAAAAGCACCTGCGGCAATCATTGCCGATGCGGTGAATATTGCTATTAATAGCTTGCGCCACGTCATGTTAATTTGTTAACTCCCCTCGACCGTCAAACCCTTGACACCGTTAGAAAACTGCCTGATAGCGTCGTTAACCCGCTTTTCAGGCTAACCGCGTGCATAAACTAACTGCGCCAAAGGTTTGACGGCATGGTTGACTGTCAAGTTGTTGACGATTCGCGTGTGTACTAAGTCGAAACCGTTCAACCGCTAGCACCCTTTACGCCTAAAGGATTGTACACCGTCAAAAACTTAACGCTTTGTTCTTTATCGTACCTTGTATGGCTTTAGCCTCGTTTAGTCTTTCGCCATGCTTTCGAAATTGTTTTGGTTACTTTCTTCTTTGTTTTCTTCTTTGCCATTAATCTAAATCAGAATTATTGTCATACTCAAAGCCACTGCTGTCCGAACCTATAAGGCGCACTGTGCCTGCAAGCTCAGAAGTGGTGACCCATTGGCAATCACCATTGGACCACTGTACAAGGGTTTCGCGCTCACCGCGTCTTTGCTCTATAGCTAACCCGTCTTTATGACGTGGGTTTGTTGTGTCTTTGGATTGTACGAACATTCTGGAACCTTTCTTTTTTTGTTACTCTCTAACACTTTCTACACTCATTATATCAAATCGGGTGGGAAAGTCAAGCACTATTTTAAATTTCTTTTCTTAAGGACCATCGCGTGAATAAACCATTTACTTTTAAACCTTTAGTTGACTTCTTTAATCTCAACCGAAAAGGGCTGAGTCTCACAATTGCAAAAAGCTGGCCCGCAGAAGAATCCGCAGATAGGCACCGCACGTGCGAAAATTGGACTGTTACGATTGACCCTGCGCCGAGTAGTGGCACGGTTAGCGACGTAAGACCGAACAACGGGTGCTGACCTGAAAATCATTTTAAAACCTTTTAAACTGTTTAAAGTAGGGCGGGTTTTCACCCGCCGAGTGTTGATTGCTATCGTTTAAATTACGCCGCTAGAGACGGCGAATTCTCGCACCGCGCCGGACTCGAACATTTCAAGCACCGTTTCCAGCTCGGATGCTTTGAAACAAATCGGAAACTTGCGTACACCCTTAATAGCAACATGACCATTTTTGGTAATGTCAAGGTGGGGCTGAGATTTGAGCGCGTCAAGCTCGGCTGTCAATGCCTTAAGCTCGGCGATTCGGGCGGCGGTTGCTTGTACGTTGTCTTGCTTGCTCATGGTAGAGCCTTTCATTTGTTGGCACGTGTGCCGTTAATGTTTCGGGGTGCTTCCCCTAACTTCTGCAACCATTATATCAAACTGGGTCGAAAAGTCAAGGGTTATTTTAAAGTTTTTTTGGTTCCTGTTAGATTCTCGGCACTTAGCACGATTGTACGTGCCGGAAGTCTCTTTAGTCTTTCTTGAATTCGGACCATTTTCCGCGCTTGTACTTCTGTAATGTCCTTATCAGATAGGATTCTACCAGACCATAGAAAGCCGTCTTTCCCGTCGTGGTTTCCTAACCTGTAGTACCATTCTTTCGACATTTTAAAACCCTTTTCGATTCAACGTGCCCTAATAGTAGCACAGGCTTAAACGGTTGTCAAGAAGTCTTTTAGAAAAAAACTCGCGTAAAAAATCGCGCCGATTAATCGACGATATGTGCATATCCGCGAGCATAACCAACGTGCTTGGATGTTGTCATAGACTGAAAGCCATGGCGACCGGTTGCGCTGTAGTCCTTAAGGACCTTTTTACCGGATTCGGTAGTATCGCCAATGCACAGTTTATAACTGTACAGCTTGTTTCCATCGGTCCACAGATTTGCACCACTATTGCATGCCGCTTCGTCACATCGCCAATATCGGGCAACTTCCCTTGTTTGTGTCTTGGTCATTTTGAAAACCTTTTCTCGTTGATTGTGTTTATATACTAACAGATGATTTTTTAAAAGTCAAGAAAAAAATGAATTTCTCAATAATCTGATGGATTTAACATGGATTCCCGTTCGTTCCAATGACTCGCTAAAGTCGCATTGCACGTCTGCAAGGTGGGGTATCGAACCATGGGCCGAAGGAATGCTCGGCACCAACCACGTCTACTAGGGAATCCATGTTAAATCCATCAAACCCAATATATTAAATGTTTAACTCTCTTCTACGGATAATACGATAGCGACCCCCCTCATTCTCGTGATAGGATCGCAGAGCTGCTCGGACATCTTTTCGGTGATCACTCGCTGTGAGATCTTCCCACCCGTCGCCATAACCATAATTGCCCTGTAAAACAAAGAGATACTGATATTTATTCGCGTTCTTAGTCTTCATTGTAGAGACTTTCCGCTTCTTTCTGATCTTCAAGATCAATCGCATTTTGCACCATTTCAACGGCGCGATTCCAGGTCATTGCTGCGATGGTGTAGCCAACCGCTCTTTGAGTCCTTGAGAGTCCCTCAATCATCGTCTCTATCTCTTTAAAGGATTTTGGAGTGGCAAACAATCCTTGCTTCGTTAACGGATTCTTCAAAATGAATTTCCTTTTTCCTCGATTGTGTTTATATACTATCAAAGGTTTTTTTAAAAGTCAAGAAGTTTTTTGATTAATCGTGAAACCTCAGTTATATCAATAACTTACCAACCTGGATAAGAATCGTTAAATTCTGGATATTCGCAATCGACTGTAGGCGCGTTGGCGAATGATGCCTTACGAACCAACCTTTCGGCATTGGCAGCAACCGACTGGAACACCGGAGAACGTGACAGAGCAACCGCTTGAGCGTGCATACAGCATGCTGCTCTGAGGTCTTCTGTCTCTTCTTCTTCGCCTACTGTGAATCCTTCCGACTCTAAATATTGGATAAGGTCCCCTCGGGCGTGCATACTAAACATTTTTCTCTTTCCTTTCTGTTTTTATCTTTAACATGTTCTCGATAACTTCTATACGTGCCTCTGTGTCAAGGGTGTCTAAAAGCTCTTTTCTTCTATTGTCGTTTAGGTCTACCCACATTCGCGCTAGGCGACGGGCAGACCCTTTCGTTGATAATCTCATATAGTATTTCTCTTTCGGGTTAATGACAAATATTGTAGGAAACGCAACCACCGTCAAAAACTTCTGGTACTTCGTCTGGCCAGTAGCAATCCCAATGTCGGAACCTCGGATGATCCCTAGAAGAATCACAGAAAACATAACTTACTGAATAATCAATGCAATCAAACTCAGTGTGTGAGTAGTCATGATCACTCGTAAAGCAACCGGAAGAAAGGGACGGTACGAATGTTTCCGTTGTCTCGATGACACAACCCGTCGTCGCCATAAAGACCATCATAAGAACAAACAGTTTTTTCATCGGAATTAAATCCTTTTCTTGATTGTGATTATATAATAACAAATCTTTTTTAAAAAGTCAAGTGTTTTTTAAAGTTTTTTTGTTTAAAGCATAGGTCCAAAAACGTGGCGACCACCGGCGCAAGTGGCGGCGGGCATATTAGACGGCTTAGTCCAGTCTAACAGATCTTTAATTATCTTAAGGGCGGTTGTCTCTTTGTTGTCTAGCCAAAAAATATTTGAGTCTAGGTTGTTCGCTATACGCTCTAGTCGCAAATGACGCCGGAAGCGTTTAGCTGCGGTCGCATTACCGGTGCATGCTTTAAGTATGTCTATTTTAGCTTGTGACGGGTTGTCATACATCATCGGCATGTAACTATAATCTATAACGTCTGTTGATAAAAGATGATCATAGCGGTCATTCAGAATTCTAGCAAATAGGGTGCTTTTCATCGGAATTAAATCCTTTTCTTGATTGTGATTATATAATAACAAATGTTTTTTAAAAGTCAAGTGTTTTTTAAAGAAAACGTAAAATCTAAATAATTCCGGTGTGTTACAAGTTTTTCATGTTTAGACCGATTCTAAATGACGGTTCTCTTCTTCTAATATTGGTATCCGGCAATCTTGATCTACCCTTGAGTCGAATATCTAGGTTACAAATTTCTGTAACTTTGTCAATGTATTCCTCGGTGATACGAACAAACTTTTTAGGCGTTGCAACGTGGGTAGGAATAGCGTCGCCTTCGTATATGCCCTCTCCGAGTAAAGCAGTCTTGACGATTTCTCTCTTTAGTTTCGGGTATTTGTCCATCATTGATTCTAGTGTAGAATTTAAGATTTTCTTTGGTCCCGCATTCCATTGGTCCATTTCGGGGTCGCCAGTAAGCCTTTTTGGTTGAAACAGTAAAGCCTCTTTGAATGGCTGTGCATCTTCGATGGAATATCCTGCCCTAGTGAACGATACATCGAGATAATCACAGAATTGCAGCACACCTATCGAACAAAGCTCTACAATGCCGTGATCCTTAACTGAAATTCGAGCACCAGAAACAGGACAAGCGAAGTCTGTTTTAACTTCCTTTGGCTTATCCGACCCCTGAAGCGGATACTGTTTTTCTGGTTTGTATAGCTTATCTGTGTGGACGTTGTTTGCTCTAAGCACTTCATCTAAAGACCTAGACTTATCCAAGGCTAGATTCTGATTCAATACTTCTTTTTCCATTTGCAAAGACATTTTTTGTCCTCTTCTTTGATTGTGTTTATATGATAACAAATCAAATTTTAAAAATCAAGTCTTTTTTTCAATTTTTTCCAAATCAGATTCAAATTCGTCAGATTGCCGACCGTCCATCCAGCGCACCGTCACAAGTGGGGGTACACGATGAAATTCGTCGGATGGATTAAGCCTTATTAACGATACGACCAGCCCTATGTTCTTTGGGTCTTCTTTGTAGAATACCAAATCACCGATACTTATTACCACGGGCCTTTCACGATTACTTTGTCGGCAATTCCCTGCTTTAGTTGTTCTACTTCTTCGCGGCATGAATCAGTAAGCGACCACTTGACGTGTCCAGTGTCCTCGCATATATCGCCCCTTACCTTGCCTTCTACTGCGAGGGCGAATAATTGCATAAGCATGTGATTTGTTTCTGGAGTGTCTATATTTCCGCTATCATAATGCTCTGCTATAGAGCGTAGAATTTTCGTACCGTGCTTGAATATTTCTCTACGTGTCTCGTTCATTTTATTTGCCGTCCTTTAAATACAGTTATATTTTATAAAGCCGTAGTTGGTCCCGCGAATATCATCTTCGCCTATGATAACTAGGGCTTGCTCGTCTTTTAATTCTAAGAGTGAAGATAGAAACCCTTCTTCTGTGACGTTGCCTCTTCCTAAATCTAAGGAAGTAAAATTAACGTCACTGTAGACTTGGCCGAGTGATTTTCCGATTTGATTAAATGGCAGACTTTCTATAATCCACCGTTTAATCATTTTTCCACCAGTCTATCATCATTTGGCCAAAGAATAGTCCTATGGCTATTGCTATGATGCTTCCTAAAAAATCCATTTTGTTATTTCCTCTCTGTTTAAGTTGTACCCTGGACAGGATTCGAACCTGTGACCCGCTGCTTAGAAGGCAGCTGCTCTATCCGACTGAGCTACCAGGGCTCAAGACTCTACATTGACTTCTGACAATCCAATAAGATTTTTCTTTTTTTGCATCATAAATCTTCAAGGTGCCACCTTCTTTGTTGTCATACAACAAAACTCCAATGCCAGTCGTGCCATAGGTACGATCATCGTGCCGGATCAAATCACCGACTTTCACTGATGACCTCCAAAAGATTTCTGTTCAAAGATTGCTTTATTTTTCCGTCAACAGATTGCACAACGAAAATCTCTCCCAAGGCGAGTAAGTCGTCACGTTTTCTTATAATAAGATACACCGTTTTAAATCGCGGCGTGCGTACCAAATCACCGACTCTCACTGATAACCTCCAGCATGTTAGACCGAAAAGGATAATTAACTCCGCCCACAAGGACGATATAAATAAGAGACTTATGGGCATTTAGCATTATCTTAGTGATTAACCCTACTAACCCATTGGCTGAAACACATCTTACCAAGTCACCGACTTTCACTGATTAGCTCCAAATATCGTTCGTTCCATCGTTCTTTGTGTCCGTTAACCAATACCCAAATATCAGGATGCAGATCACAACTTTGCTCAGTGTCTGTATACTCTTCGCCGTATCCAACGGAAATAATTAAGCCAACAGAGCCGGTGCCGATATATCCTGCGATCCAGCGCACCAAGTCACCTACTTTCACTGATTAACTCCAGGTCATAATCCCACACATTGTTTGAAACGGTGCCGTTGTGCCACAAAACCCTGAAAACCTTGTTATTCATCGCTAATCTATCTTGGGTTTGTTCAATCAATAATCCGCGTCGATAGAATCCATGGACTGTTTTTACCATATCACCGACTTTCACTGATGACCTCCAGGTTGCTTTCATGACAGAAACAAATCTTACCGCCAATTAATACGTCATAGTATTTATCTGAATTAAGAGCACTGATTATTATACCCAAGTGTTTATCAGAGTACTTTACCTTTACCAAGTCGCCTAGGTTCATTATTCGCCTTTCTTAAAAATGATTCCCCAAAGTGGGATAGAAGCGACTAACATGATGCCTGCGCCGAACGCTATCGTTCGGATGGCAGCGTCTTTTATTTTTTCGCCAACGTGATTGCGACGAGAATGATTAAAAGAATATTCGTTGTTGATACTGCGTTTAGCCAAGTCAATTTATCCTCGCTTCCTTGATTGTGTTTATATAATAACAGAAGATTTTTAAAAAGTCAAGAAGTTTTTTTCGCTTTTTTCAAAAGTCGCCAACGCCTTTTGGGCCACCAACGGGCGTCGGCACAGTTATCTAGCACCAATACATCTTCAAGGGTGGGATTAACGTCGAGGACGATCCCGTATTGCATAAGTGCTTCTTCTTCAAGACTAGAGCTGAGAAGGTAGCACGCCACTAAATCGCCTTTTTCTAAATTCACATATTAAATAGTATCTAATCCAACCAAGTGCAAAATTCCGCCGAAAAGTACGAATAAATGCCACATTGTGTGATACCATTTTTTATGGTCCCTCAAATAAAATACCAATCCAAGAAGATACACCACGATGCCAACGATAAAATAACAAAATGACCCATAGTGAGCGTTGCCAGAAACTACCGCTACACTAGTCAAACACAGAATGCCAGATAAGATGTATAGCGACACCGCACCCCGTTGGACCGAAAACGTGTTGTATTTTCGAAACACGTATAAAGCACAAGCGAGGCCGGATGCTGCCGGTAGCAAACACTGTAGTACGTTGCCTCCGTAGCTGACGAGATAACAAATAGAAGTGACCGCTATTAAGATATGTATAGAAACCATATCTAACATTCTAAACACTTCTTTTAATCTTGCATTCTCAACTCCATGGTAGAGTACGGATAAAAGCATTGTGAAAGATATTCCCAAGCAATACCACTTCTCTACCAAGGATGTACAGTAGCATGAAGCAACCAGAAATAGTCCAAGACCAACAGCATGAGTAATGCTATTCCACTTTTCCTCTTCTGGATGCTTAACCGGCATTCAATACCCCTATTTATAAATAGGTTATTCTATAGTAACAACTTTTTCTTTTGTTTCAAAAGAGTACTTTATATACACCGGAGTAGTCATCCACATCCTTTGACACTTGCTAGGCTTTGGCTTAGGGGCTTGCATATCGGTCAAAATTATGTGACCATCAAAGTTGTGTTGGTTGACATACTCCGTTGGAGCATCAAAGCAGGTCCCGCCACACATGACACGTTCCCACTTTTTACTTTCACCCTTTTTCCAGGTATAAACAAGAGATTCTTCTACCCTAGTATCGAAAGGAATGACAGTGAATTCTGCTATATCTGCCAGTTTGTTCAACTCCACAAAAAACTTTGTTAACATTTCGTTGTCAACCGAGCCGGATTGGTCAATAGACACTGCAATCTTTGCTATTCTATTTGTTTTGCGACCGGAATGAATATACGGGTAGCGACGGTTTATTCTCTTAATACTAGACGACTTATCTGCTCTCTGCGATGTTTTCACGAAATATCGCAAGACCTTTTTCCAGTCTATTTTAGAGTGAAGTGCCTTCATAATCTTTTCTTTACAGCTTGCAGGAACGGAGCCCCACCCTGATGATTTTGAAGACTCTTCCGCAGCTTTACGAATAATGTCCTTCAGCCTTTCCTTCGCCATATCTTTGACTTCTTGGCTACATTCAGACCATCCATCATGACTATCAAGAGTCTCTGGCATGCCGCCAGAACCACTAGAATCGCCCTCTGATGGGTTTTCTGAGTCCGACCCTTGGTTTCCATCCTGGGAGCCATTGTCGGGGCTCTTAGAGCCATTCTCGCCCTGTCCGTCGTCATTCCCAAAGTCTGGCATGTTAGCAAGATACCATTCCGCAGACTGGCCAGGAGGTAGAGCCTCGAAAGGACCTTCACCGGGGATTAGCCCTCCTTCAGGAAGATTCCTAAGATGCGAATTAATAGCCAAGTCAGTGGCAATATTCCACTTCTTTCTATTGACTCCTTCCGGCATGCGATCTGTGACGTGCAAGAAAACGATATGATAGAATTCATGCTTAAGAACGTCTCTACGTTCTTCGTCCGTCAATTTTGCAAAGAAATTGGGGTTGTACAGCATTTCAAACTGTGCTGAGTCAGGATTTACACACACACCAGCCGTAGGAATAGCGTAACTTGCACGCTTGTCAATCCGACGGGACACCGCCGCGAAGAACGGTTCATCCATAAGCAACCTAGCGGTGTGCTTGTTTAGGTCAAAGTCTGTTACAATAGAATTTGCTTGCATTGGTGAAGGCTCCTTAAATTATATTTGTCCTACTATAATAGTAGAATTCTGGACAAAAGTCAAGTTTATTCTTGACTTTCTCCCGAAAGAATTTCTACCAGATAAGCACTAACCGAGGACCCGTCAATTTCTGCTTGATGCAAGTTAACAGTGTTCTGTAGTGCGCCAGAACCCAGGACAGACCACAACTTCATAGCAACTTCCGACGGGAGCATAACAAAGTATTTGGCAAGATTACTAATTTGTCTTTGTGGCAACTCTTCTGCAAAGGTTTTCGATGCCTCAAACTTGTCAACCATTGCTGTATGCTCATTAATACCAAAATCAGCAACCTTGGTAAAATCACCCTTCATTAGGATGTCTTCGATAGAGACTTGTCGGTCATAGTTTTTAATAAAATCATTAAACGCGACGGCAGCTTCAAACCCCACGAATGCTGATGTAAGATTGAACAGGTCCGTTCCCGACTCTTCCATCAGGTTGGCTAAAGCAAGACACTCGTTTAGACGCTCCCACGAACGACGAGAAGGATATACCTTGTTGGGCTCAAAGTCGTCTGAGTGTTCTAGGTGTTGGCGATTGTGATTGACGAAATCCCAGATAGCGTCGTCAATATCATTGTCCTTCGCCCACGAAAGCCAGTCTTCAACTGACGGTTCTATGTCAAAGACCGTCCACCTGTCAAGCTCGGCAGGATCCATTTCCCCTACCTGATATTGATCGCCGGACTCACCACCATTCACTGCTGCAAAAATAAGGGTGCCCTCATGTAACATATGGCCGTTTAGTTTGCGGCTATCGGTAAGCTCAAAGATTCCTTGACGGACCTCGATTGTAGCGCGGTCAATCTCATCAAGAAACAACACCACAGGCTCGTCACAAGCTCGCTTATACCAGTCGGGCGGATTAAACTTGGTGGACTCTCCCTCTACGATAGGAAGACCTACAAGGTCGCCTTCCGTCATTTGGGACGCACGCCTTTCTACGATTGGCATTGCGATTGCTTGAGCAAACTGGTACACAACGGTGGATTTGCCGATGCCATGGCGACCACGTAGCAAAACCGGTTTATGCACCGCCGTTACGTGTCCAACGATATTCGAAAAGGTCTTAAAATCAACTGCCATGATGATGTCTCCTGAAGTAATTAGCAGTTTTTGTTATCTTCAACGTGTTTATAGTATCGCAAATTTTTTGAATAAAGTCAACAACTTTTTTAAAAAAAATGAAAAACTCAATAATTCAAATTATTTATCACGTTGTTCTATACGCACTAGCGCGGCGAATCCTAACTTTTGAATTCCGGGGTCTGGATCTTGACTAATTTGGATAGCCAATTTGGGAGTACAGTTTTTGTGTTCGGAAAGTGCGCGCTTCAGGTATCGATCACCATAACCCCACCTTGACTCGTTATTATAAATCATCTCTAAAACATCCGGCGGAGTTTCAATCTCTCTTTGGCGAGACGAGCGGCGATACCAGGCGTTTTGTACAAAAAAGTTTTGAATTCTCCACCTGTCCATATCCTTGCATTCCTCGTAAACAGACCGAATAGTATCTTGGTCTGCAACTCTACCAGAGCCAACCAACAGTCCCTTCACAATTTTGGACCTACCGGACAGTAACTCCTTGCAGGCTTCGTCGCACATATCAATCTGATATTCCGCAAGGTAATACCTCGCCTGTACATGTGAATTGCTTGCAATCCACACCTGAATATCATCATCAATAAATTGATTCTTTGCTAAATTATTAATCTCTGTACGAGACATTCGGTAAAGATTATTATATAGCTTATTACTCATTAAGTTTCCTTTCGGTGAGTTTTCCTATCTTTTCTTTAATTTTTTCAAGAATGCCAGCAACTAAAATATAATCGCTTTTTTTAAACTGCTTAATTTCTGTATCTAAGATACCAAATATTTCTTTCTTTGTCAAGAATTTTTTAGTTTTTTTCTCAAAACTCTTTTTTGTTTCTGGATGTAATTCAAAAGGGTCCATTAATCTTTTTCCATTTCTTCTTTGTTTTCAGGATAAAGTGCCTCCATTAAAGGGTGCATTAACCCTAACCTTTCTTTGTCGCCGTCCCGAAGGGGCTCGATATTATATGATCGCAGTACATACTCCGTAGGACCAGCATCAAAAAATCCTTCCGGTGCGGTAACAGAAGGGGCAGGGCTTAAGATCTCAACCCTTCCCATGAGCTTATCATCGTTGAGATTATTGTCGTCTCTACGCTGGTCTGCCAAAACTGTAGTCGCAAAAGCGTCTGGAAGAGTCTGAGCAAAAAGAAGTGATCGAACAACCACTTGCTCTCCGTGTCTTGTGGGTATCGTCCAGCGGTCTTCTCCCTCTATAGCGTCAGTGGAAACCACACGAATTTCCGCCAAACCTCTTTCTCCATATTCGAGGGCACGATAATGCGTAAGATCAACGTCTTGGAGTTTATTGCTCACCTCCTCCCAATATACTTTGGTCACAAGCCCAACGATAGTGAAAAACTTATGGCGACTTGAATGGAAGTTGCGACCGTGGTCCAGGGGAAACCTTATGAGGGCTCCGGGTCCGATACCGGACCTCTGCAACTCTTCAGCAAAGACTTTTCGATATTCGGTAAATCTCTCCTGAAGGCGTGCTTTGTCTCCTTTTTTAAGGGGGCATCCTCTACGGTTATGTCCAGGCTCACGACAGTAAGTGCAGGAACGATACCTTGCGCTCTTTTTATTGTTTTCCCTATCGTATCTTCGCTGTGAGAGAATTCGCTTGGCCTCACGTGAGTCCGGTGCGACTTCAAGAGTACGGTCGTCGTCTGCTTTGCGGGTGGCGCACGACCTTCTATTGTGCCCTCTTTCACCGCAATAGCCACAATAGCAAGTACCATTCCAACTCATTGTTATTTTCCTCTTATTCTTCTATCTTAGAAATATGTTTTAGCCACTTGGCTCTAACCCATCTAGGTGGTGTGTCGTCGCCTATAAATCTTACTTTACACTTGTATTCATCAACATGCCAGTGACTTCTTTCATCCAGTAAGTGATTATTAATTATTTGAGTTTCCAAAACGATTCCCCGTTCTTTCTTTATTTTGTCGGACGGCGTTGGAAGAGAAACCTCAATCAAGTCTCCAATGTCAAATCTTTGTCTCATCTATTTTTAGAATACCATATTTTTTTAAAAAGTCAAGGACTTTTTTCTTTTATTTTAGAAATAATTTTAATCCATTTTCTTCTTATCATTATCGGTTTGGCCGTATCACAGATCAAAATCTCGATTTGCCTATCGGAGTCATGACAATAATCGTCGGTGAACCCCAACCCTGCAACCAGTGCAGTTATGTTATGAATAGAAGTCCCAGGATAATCAACCCTCACCAGATCACCCTGAGATATTTTTGCTTTTCGCATACTTTAAATCTCTCCTATCCATGTTTGCCGATAACTTATTGTCAGAGCACCACCTAACTGAATAAAAGGACCCCCACGCCGTTCGAACAATCAGCCCGATGTCTCGGTCCCGGCCAACATAAAAGTGTTTTAAGTTTCTAGCATAAGCAGATAATTGCACCAAGTCACCGACTTTCACTGATAACCTCCAAGTCATAATCACGAACACGATAGCCCATCATCCCGTCTGCCCACAAAATATTAAACATACCCGCCGATTCCCACACTCGTTTAACCAGTATTCCTCGACGG
>Ga0208668_1000125_pt1 | contig 18730 bp, 21 predicted proteins | sample 18_taG_FD_184093 | JGI IMG/M metagenome (GOLD analysis project Ga0208668, IMG submission 184093) | Marine viral communities from the Subarctic Pacific Ocean - 18_ETSP_OMZAT15316 metaG (SPAdes) (version 2) | ecosystem: Environmental > Aquatic > Marine > Oceanic | place: Pacific Ocean | collected...
CGAAGCGATGATAGTGAATATCTCCCAAGCCTTGGTTTTAGTGAGTTCCATGCAGGTCTTACTGAAGACTTAATACATTATTGGTCAGTAGTAGATAGTGTTGTAGTAGATCCATTTGCTGGTAGAGCGACAAGGGCATTTGTAACATCTAAACTTGGAAGAAAATATTATGGTTATGATATAGCACCAAAAACTGTTGAACGAGTTAAAAAACATTTAGACAGTTTCAGTATTGATGCTACTATTTATTTAGAGAATGGTTGTGAAATGAAACATACTGTAAACGATTTTGCAGATTTAGTTATGACTTGTCCACCATATCAACAATTAGAGAAATATGAATCTGTTAAAAATCAATTATCAGATATAAATGATTATGAAACATTTTTAGGAATGTTAAAGTTATGTGCTGTTAACATTAAAAGGGTTTTAAAACCTGGTGGATTTTTAGTTTGGGTATGTGCTGATTGGAGAGATGGAAAAGAGTTTCGTTCATTTCATACCGATTCAATTCAAATGTTTAAAAATGTTGGATTAAAGTATCATGATTTAATTGTGATGAAAAATAAAAGTCCGTTTGCTAGTATGCAAATAGGTAAAGTAGCAGCAAATAGATATACAAGTAAAATACACGAGTATATTTTAGTTTTTAGGAAAGAGGGTGAATTGAACTACCCGTCAAATGATATACGAACACAAGTAAGTAAATGGTGGTAAGATGAGTGAAACACTAACACAATTTGGAACATCATTTCAATCTAAGATTATCGCATCTTTGTTAAGAGATGTAAAATTTATACAAACTATTAATGATATTTTAGAACCTGATATGTTTGACTCAGATTCTAATAAATGGTTAGTAAAAGTAATAAGAGATTATTTTTATGAATATAAAAAACAACCTACATTGGATGTTTTGAAGTATAAGTTAGATGAGATAGATAATGATGTTTTAAAAGTTGGAGTGGTAGATAAATTACGGGATGTTTGGCAAAATATTGAAGCGACTGATTTAGAATTTGTTGAAGAACAGACTTTAGATTTTTGTAAGAATCAAACATTAAAAGGAGCCATATTAAATTCAGTTGAGTTGTTAGAAAATAAAGATTATGATGGTATAAAGAGTATTATAGATGAAGCGATGAAAGCTGGTAGTACAAGAGATTTAGGTCACGATTATTTAGTTTCGTTAGAAGATAGACTTACTCAATCAGCGAGAATAACAGTAAAAACACCGTGGGATATAGTAAATGAAATTATAGATGGTGGTTTGGGAGTTGGTGAATTAGGTGTTGTAGTGGCACCAGCTGGTATTGGTAAATCTTGGACACTACAATGTATAGGAGCTGGAGCATTAAGAGATGGTAAAACTGTAGTTCATTATACATTAGAGTTGAATGAGAATTATGTCGGTTTACGATATGATTCTATTTTTAGTGGAGTTACTACAGCAAATATAAAATATTATAAAGAAGATGTAAAAAGTAAGTTAGAAAAACTTCCAGGTAAACTATTAATAAAATATTTTCCAACAAAATCAGCAAGTGTACAGACATTAGGGGCACATTTAAGACAAATAGAATTAAGTGGGATAAAACCGGATGTAGTATTAGTAGATTATGCAGATATATTAAAATTAACAGGTAACTTTAGAGAGAAGAGACATGCTATAGGTAATACATATGAAGATTTAAGAGGATTAGCCGGTGAGTTAGAAATACCGATATGGACAGCTTCACAAGCTAATCGTTCAGCGTTAGAAGAAGATGTAATCGGAGCTGATAAAATAGCTGAAGATTATAGTAAAATCATGACTGCCGATTTTGTTATGAGTATGAGTAGAAAAGTAGAAGATAAAATAGCTAATACTGGTAGATTTCATATTATAAAAAATAGATTTGGTATTGATGGTATTACTTATCCTGCTACAATTAATACAAATATTGGTCAAGTTAAGATATTTGAAGGTAGTAGTCAGTTTGGAAAAGAGGCACAATCTAAGATGGATAATAGTCAGGAGTTTTTAAGAAAAGAATTAGCGAACAAATATAAAGATATGGAAAAAAAAGTTGAAGGATTTGAGTAAATGCGGCATATATATTATATTTATGTTTGTTGTAAGGTAGGTAATTCTAAAATGGAGTGTTATTAAATGGAAAAGTTTCAGTTATCAGAAAAATTTATAAATAAGTACAAAAGAAAAAAACCACCATTCGGTTTTAATGGCTTAGGTGAATTAGTTTATATGAGAACTTATTCTCGAATTAAAGACAATGGAAAAAATGAGAGATGGTGGGAGACAATTCAACGAGTTATAGAAGGAACATATTCAATGCAAAAAAATTGGATTGATTCTCATCAATTAGGTTGGAATCCTTGGCAAGCTCAACGGTCAGCTCAAGAAATGTATGACCGAATGTTCAATATGAAGTTTTTACCTCCTGGTCGTGGTCTTTGGGCAATGGGAACAGCTATAACAGAAGAAAAGAATTTATATGCAGCATTAAATAATTGTGCATTCGTATCTACTAAAACACTTAAAGAAGATTATTCAAAACCATTTACATTTTTAATGGACGCCTCTATGTTAGGTGTAGGAGTTGGTTTTGATACAAAAGGTGCGGGTGAAGTTATGATTAAATTACCTAATCCAAATAGAGGTATAGAAGAATATGAGATACCAGATACACGAGAGGGTTGGGTAGAATCATTAAAGTTATTGTTAGAAAGTTATTTTCACAGTACAGCAGAAGTTCAATTTGATTATTCAAAAATTAGACCAGAGGGAGAACCAATCAAAGGTTTTGGTGGAGTATCAAGTGGCCACGAACCACTACAAGAAATTCACGAAGAAATTAGAAAAGTATTAAATAGAAATGTAGGTGAACCTATTACAATTACTACTATTGTAGATGTTATGAATCTTATAGGAAAATGTGTTGTAGCAGGTAATGTAAGACGAACAGCAGAGATTGTATTTGGTGATCCACATAATGAAGAATATTTAGATTTAAAGAATTATAAAGTAAATAAACATAGAGAAACTTATGGGTGGACTTCTAATAATAGTATATTTGCAGAACTCGGTATGGATTATACTGATGTATGTAAGAGAATTAATGATAACGGAGAACCTGGATTCGCTTGGTTAAAGAATATGAGAAAATTCTCTCGTATGCAAAATGGTGGTGATAATAAAGACCATAGAGTTGCAGGTGGTAATCCTTGTTTAGAGCAATCATTGGAAAGTTACGAATTGTGCTGCTTGGTAGAAACGTTTCCATCCAATCACGATTCATTAGAGGACTATCAAAGGACATTAAATATGCTTATCTGTACGCTAAAACAGTAACACTTGGTAAAACTCATTGGCCAGATACTAATCGCGTTATGTTAAGAAATCGTAGAATTGGATGTTCAGTAAGTGGAGTTGCTCAATTTATTACAAAACATGGAATGGAAGAATTGAGAAAGTGGTTAGAGAAAGGGTATAAAACAATTCATGAGTGGGATTGTATGTATTCAGATTGGTTTGCTATACCAAAATCAATTAAAACTACTTCAGTAAAACCAAGTGGAACGGTTTCATTATTAGTAGGAGCAACACCTGGAATGCACTATCCAGAGTCAAGATTTTACATAAGACGAATGAGGTTATCAAAACATTCAGAGTTAATAGGACCATTGAAAAAAGCAGGTTATAAAATAGAACCGGCATTTGGTTCAGAGGATGCAACCATGGTTGTAGAAGTACCAGTAGATGTGGGTGAGGGAATAAGAACAGCGGCTGAACTTTCGATTTGGGAACAATTCAGTTTGGCCGCCTTCTTACAACGACATTGGGCAGACAACCAAGTTAGTTGTACAGCAACATTCGACCCCGAAACAGAGGCAGATGAATTACCACACGTTTTAAATTATTTCCAATATAAATTAAAAGGTATATCATTATTACCACGACACAAGTTAGGTGCTTACAAACAAATGCCATATGAAGCAATTACAGAAAAAGAATATAACAAACAAGTTAAAAAACTTGGATATTTGAGTTTTGTAGGTGTTGAAGGTGAAGAAGCAGAAATAGACAAATTCTGTAATTCTGATCAATGTGAGATTCCAGGAGAAATGATAAAAAGTACTTGACTTGTATAGGTTTTTATTCGTATATTTAGACATAATAAATTGGGAAATTATATAAAAGTTGTATCAAAACATATTTTACGATAGAAGAGTAAACAAAATGCATATTTGGGATGATAAGTTTGGACATCAAACTTTTCGTTACAAGAAGTATGCTTATGTTAAAAATAGAACTGGTAGTTATGTTTCTCTTTATGGAGATAAATTAAAAAGAGTAAATAAGTGGGATAAAGAACAACCAGGTATGTTCGAATCAGATGTTAACCCTGAAATTCGAGTTTTAGTTGATAATTATACAGATTCAGATGAAGTTTCAGAAGGACATAAAACTTTAATATTTGATATTGAAGTTGAAGTAACTCAAGGGTTTCCGAATATTAAAAAAGCTGAAAATAAGATAACTTCAATAGCATTTAATGACCCAATTTTAAATACATATTTTTGTTATGTATTAGACCCATCATCAGAATTAGAAACAGATGTTAAAAGAACAAATGGGGATATAATAGTATCTTTTAAAGATGAATATGATTTATTAAATGCATTTTTTAAAAAGTATATGGAAATACAACCAACAATTTTAACAGGTTGGAATGTAGAATTTTTTGATGTTAGTTATTTGTACAATAGAACTTGTCAAATTTTAGGACAGAATATAGCTAATTTATTGTCTCCAATACAACAAGTTTATTGGAGTGATTTTCATAATAGATATAAAATAGCGGGAGTAAATATTTTAGATTATTTAGCGTTGTATAGAAAATATACTTTTAGTGAAAGACCCTCTTATAGATTAGATGATATATGTGAATATGAAGTAGGTGAAAAGAAAGTTGCATATGAGGGTACTTTAAATGATTTATATAAAAATGAGTTAGAAAAATTTGTACAATACAATTTACAGGATGTTAAACTAGTTAAGAAACTTGATGATAAATTAGATTTTATTGAAATAGCTAGAGGGTTAGCACATTTAGGTCATATACCATATGAAGACGTATTTATGAGTTCACGATATCTTGAGGGAGCTATCTTAGTATATTTACGAAAAAATAATATTGTCGCTCCAAATAAACATAAAAAAGATGGGAATACAAAATTTGAAAAATTTATGGGGGCTTACGTACAAGAACCACAGAGTGGAAAACATGATTGGGTATATGATTTAGATATTACTTCTATGTATCCATCTTGTATTATGTCTTTAAACATTTCACCTGAAACTAAATTGGGTAAAATTGAAGGTTGGAACTCTGAAGAATTTTTAAAAAAAGATAATAGAAAAACATATTCATTTATTAATAACGGGAATTTAATTAATAGATATACTGAAACAGAATTGAAAAAAATGTTTGAAAATGAATCTATAGGTATAGCCACTAATGGTGTAATATATCGTACTGATAAAGACGGTTTATTACCCGCTTTACTTAGAAAATGGTTTGATGAGAGAGTTGAATATCGTAAATTATCTAAAAAATTTCATGAAGAAGGTGATAAGATAAAATCAGATTATTTTGATAGAAGACAACATTTACAGAAAATTGTTTTGAATAGTTTGTATGGAGTATTAGGATTACCAGTATTTAGATTTTATGATTTAGATAATGCAGAGGCAGTTACTTATACAGGACAAACATTGATTAAATTTACTAGAAAGGCAGTAAACGCTTATTATAATAAAGAACTTAATGATACAGAGGATTATTGTATTTATATAGATACTGATTCAGTATTTTACTCAGCAACACCTTTAATTAAAAAAAGACATCCTGATATAGATATGAGTAGTGATACTCAAATGACTAAAGTTATTTTGAATATAGCAGATGAAGTACAAAGTTATTTAAATAGAGGTTATGATTATTTTGCTAAAAAGTTTTGTAATTTAGATAAACATAGATTTGATATTAAACAAGAAGTTATTGCTAAGAGTGGATTGTTTGTTACAAAGAAAAGATATGGACTTAAAATTATTAATGATAACGGTAAAAAAGTTAATAAAATGTTAGTAAAAGGGTTAGATACTGTTAGGTCTAGTTTTCCTGATGCTATGAGAGTTATGTTAAATAAATTACTTGAAGATATTTTAATGAATGTTCCTAAAAAAGAGTTAGATAAATTTATTATTAATTTTAAAAATAGTATGAAATTAATGGATTTTAATAAAATTGCTATTCCAATAAGTGTAAAAGGTTTACATAAATATAGAAATAAGGAAGGTTCTCTATTTAAATCACATTATTTAAGAACACCAGTACACGTTAAAAGTGCTTTATATTATAATGATTTCCTTAAATATAAAAAGATTTCAAGACAGTATTCCGGAATACATAACGGTGATAAGATTAAATGGGTATATTTAAAACAAAATCCTTTAGGTATAGAAACTATAGCATATAAAGGACATGAAGATCCACTCGAAGTATTAGATTTCATTAGAGAGTATATACATCCAGATAAGATTTATACTAAAGCATTGTATAAAAAAATTATGAGATTATATAAAAGTATGAAGTGGAGTGAACCTACTGATGCGTCTAAGACAATAGAAAGATTTTTTTGATTTTGAGAAAACAAACTTATATATATGTATATATAGTTATAAACAATAGGAGAAGTTATAATGGATAAACAGAAATTAGTACGTTTTATTAGTAAATATTATTTAAATGGGATAGCAGAGTCAGTAATACTAAAAAGTGATTTTGTAAATCAAAAATTAAAAACAAGATTTGTATCCGATGATAAGACTTTGCTAGGGATAGTACAATTAGATAAATGGGATTTTGAAGATGCTCATATAGGTATTTATAATACAGAACGATTATTAAAATTACTATCAGTAATGGATACAGATATTAATTTTTCGATTACTAAATCAGAAGAAAAAGCGTTGTCAATGAAAATAGCAGATAATGTATCTTCAGTAGATTATGTATTAAGTGATCCTTCAATTATAAATGAACCTCCAGGTTTACAGAATATTCCTGATTTTGAATTAAGTATACATATTACTCCTACTGTAATAAATAAATTTATAGGTGGTAAATCTGCTTTACAGGATGCTACAACTTTTACAGTAATAACTGTTAATGATTTGACTAAGTTAGTCATAGGACATTCTGCAACTTTAACTGATAGAGTTACTATACCAGTAAATACTCAAGATTTTCAACATATTAAAGAAGTTTCATTCAACGCAGAATATTTTAGTCAGATATTGTTAGCTAATAAAGAGTGTGAAAGTGCTATTTTATATGTTAGTAGTGCTGGACTATGTAAAATATCTTTTAAGATAGATAATTATTCGTCTACATATTGGTTAGTAGGAACAAGTGAATTAGCATAATGAATAATTCTAATACTTTATGGGTAGAAAAGTATAGACCGTATTCTTTAGATACTTATATTGGTAATGAACATCTCAAAAGTAAAGTAACTATTTATTTACAGAATAATGATTTACCACATTTACTTTTATATGGTAAGGCTGGTACAGGTAAAACTACTTTAGCTAAAATTCTTGTAAAGAATATTGAATGTGATTATCTTTATATTAATGCGTCTGATGAAAATAGTGTAGATACAGTTCGTAATAAAGTTAGACAATTTGCTTCAACTGTTGGTTTCAAAGATTTAAAAATAATAATTTTAGACGAGTGTGATTACATTACACCAAATGCACAAGCCGCACTCCGTAATTTAATGGAAACATTCAGTAAACATTGTAGGTTTATTCTAACTTGTAATTATGTTGAGAGAATAATAGACCCAATTCAAAGTCGCTGTCAATCATTTCAAGTTATTCCACCATCTAAGAGTGAAGTAGCGAAACATTTACATAATATTTTAATAAATGAAAATGTTACAGATACTATGGAAGATATAAAAGTATTAGTAGATAGTGGATATCCAGATATTCGTAGAGTCATTAATTCAGCTCAAAGAAATGTCGTTAATGGTAAACTCAAATTAGATACATCAAGTATTATACAGAATGATTATAAATTAAAATTATTAAAGATTATAGAAACACAAGATAAGAAAACTGCATTTAAAAATATAAGACAGTTAGTAGCTGATTCACAAATTACAGATTTTGCTGATTTATTTCGGTTGTTATATGATGAAGTAGATGGATATGGAAAAGGTCATGTAGCAGAATGTATTTTAATAATAGCAAAATATGAGTTAAGTGATAGTCGAGTAGTTGATAAAGAAATCAATGCTATGGCTATGATTATAGAATTATTAGGAGTAATAAAATGAGTATGCACCCAATGAAAAAAATGAAGAAACCAAAGGCTCAAGTTCAAGTTGATTTAAGAGATGCAGAAACAATTAAATGTAGTAGTTGTGATAACTACTTATTTATAACTTCATTCATATTAAAAAGATTATCAGCTATAGTATCACCAAACGGACAAGAAGCTTTGATTCCCGTTCAAGTATATAGTTGTGGAAATTGTGGTCAAGTTGCTGAGGGAATGTTAGACGGTAGTGGAGTAGAAGAAGAAACAAAGTCAAATAAATTTCCAAGTTTGGACATATGAGTGAAAAAAGAAAATCAATATTTTCAGGTAAATCTTCTGCAGGAAAAGGAGATTCACCGAGAAAAGGTATTAGTCTAGATGAGTGGGAAAAGAAATACGAAAAAATCTTTAGTAAAAAGAAAAAGTTTATTCGACCACATTCAAGCGATAACAGCGGTTCAAAGTCCTAATTATTGGGAAGAGATATCAGACGAAGATAAAAAGTCTTGGTCTAATTATATGACTCATAGATTTTTGTCTATGAAAATGGAGTGGGTTGAGTTAGTAAATGAATTACAGAAATATAGTTTACAACCAAAAGAATTATACAAATTATACACCAACGTATTACCTAAAGGTAAACAATGGTTAAAATATATTAAGAGGAGAAATCAAATGGAATATCCAAATTGGTTAATTAATATCGTAGCTAATCACGAAGAAGTTAGCAAAAAAGAAGCATATGATATGATTGAAATGTATTATCTTACTGAAGGTGGTATGTTAGAGTTAGGACAATTAGCTCAAAAATGGGGCATTGAACCTAAAAAGATAGAAGAAGCTGGTTTAAACGTTCTAGGTACTGTCGGTGGATATACAGCCGGAAATGTAGAATGAAAGTTATAACAGATTCTAAGACAGTTAGAAAGTATACTAAAGATAATCCTAACCTGTCAATAGTAGAACAAATGGAACTTGAATGGCCAGAGATGACCGACGAGTTCAAGAAGATTCAACGAGAACAATATGAATTGTTCTTATACAAACAACATGATTATGGTCCAGGGAATATTGCAGTGGGAACTCAATTAATAACAGAAGAAGAAGTGAAGTTATCTTTAATTGGACTTTTTTTTAGATTAAATGATAAAATCCAGAGAATAAAAACATTGTTATTAAATAATAGAGACTCTGCTGTAAAAGATGAACCAATAGACGATGCATTTTTAGATATATCTAATTATGGTATTATGGCGACAATTGTTAAACGAGATAAATGGGGAAAATGAAACGAATAAGTTATAGTCAATTTTCACAATGGGGTAGATGTCCGTATATGTGGAAATTAAATTATGTTGATAAGTTAGGTACATATACAGATAGTATTCATACAATGTTTGGTCAGGCAATGCACGAAACATTACAAACATATTTAACTGTAATGTATAACGACACTATAAAAATAGCTGATGCACTTCCGTTAGACGAAATGTTGTTACATAGAATGAAAACACATTATATTGAAATAATGGAAAAGAACGGCGGTGAAGTTTTTTGTGAACAAGAAGATATGGAAGAATTTTATTCACATGGATTAGCTATTTTAGACTGGTTTAAAAAGAAACGAAATATGTATTTCAGTAAAAAGAATTATGAATTAGTTGGCATTGAAGTTCCTATTGAATATGAATTACCGAATAAGATTGAATTTATTGGTTATATGGATGTAGTATTACATGACACGTTCAGAGATAGATATAAAATTATAGATATCAAGACTGCCACAATGGGTTGGAATAAGTATCAGAAAGCTGACAAGAATAAAACAGACCAGTTATTATTATACAAACAATTTTATGGTAAACAACATGATATACCATTAGATAAAATAGATGTAGAATATTTTATAGTTAAGCGAAAATTATATGAAAATGTAGATTTTCCTCAAAGAAGAGTTCAAATATTTCAACCAGCAAATGGAACTCCGAGTATTAATAAAGTTATGAATAACTTAAATCAATTTATAGATGAATCTTTTATTGATGGAGAATATAATTTAGAACATAATTATATTAAACAACCTTCTAAGAAAAATTGTAGGTTTTGTGAGTTTAATCAAACTGAACGTTGTGAAGTAGGAGTTAAATAATGTTGTCTAAAGTAAGTTTAAGACTGAAACTATCAGATTTTATTAATACTGATATAGAAGAAAAAGTTATGAATAGAATAAATGAAGCTCATAATGAATTACATACTTCAGTTTTATTATATTTGTGGTTTGAAGAAGATGATATACGTGGTACAGATTTAAAGAAATTTTTAATGCGTTGGGAAGAAAAGTTATCATTTAAAACAATTGTTAAACAGAGTTATAAACTTAAAGTAAATGAATATGTTTTTTTTGATATAATACCAATCGGTACACCGGATAAAGAAGTATCTAAAAGATTTTCGTATAAGTATATAAATAGCAATAAAGTTTTAGACGGGTTACAAGAATTTTATAACGTAGTTAAGTTTACAACGTCGGAAAAACCAATTAAAAAACAAAAGAGAAATGACTACGAAGATTAGAATTGGTATAGTCGGTAGTAGAGGTTATACTAATAAACAAAAAATAAAAGATTTAGTGTTTGAAATAAAAGAAAAACATGGTGATGAAGTAGAAATAGTTAGTGGAGGACAACAAGATGGCGCCGATGGATATGCTAAAAAGTTTGCATTAGAATTTGATATGGAGTATGTTGAATTCCCACCCGCTCACTATAGATGGAATATGCATTGTAAATTGCCAGCTTCACAATATGATAGACCATATTATGTAACGAATTATTTTAAACGAAACAAACAAATAGCTGAATATAGTGATATAATTATAGCATTTATACCAGAAGGAGTTGAATCAAAGGGTACAATGAATACAGTAGAACATGCTAAAAAACAAAAAAAATTAATTAAAATATTAAATTAATATATATTTATATATACGTATATATAAGAGGGTTTTATGGATACAAAATTAACATCAGTTAAAATACTGAGAGAGTTATATAGAAATTTTAAGGTAAAGACATTGGATGATGAGTTTACTTTACAAAAATTAGTAAATCGTTCAATGGATTTATATATTTTAGATTCAAAGTTTAAAAATAAAATTAAGAATTATGATAGATTAATACCAAGCGGGAGTAGATTATGAAAATGAAAAAGGTGGATTGGAGAAATGAAAATAGATTTGATAAAATTTATGAAGTTTTAGTTAGAATAGAAGAGCGTTTAAAAGTTATAGAAGAAAGCGTTAAAAAAGAAGAAACTAAAAAACAACTATTAAACGATTAAGAGGTATTATGGATAAAAAGAAAATACTTTTATTGTCAGACGATTTAAGAATGTCTTCTGGTGTGGGTACAATGTCAAAAGAATTTGTATTAGGGTCAATTCAACATTATGATTGGGTTCAGATAGGTGGTGCGATAAAACATCCAGAAGAAGGTAAGGTTGTGAATATGGATGATACAGTAAAAACTGAATCTGGAGTTGAAGATGCTAAATTGACAATATATCCTATAAATGGTTATGGCAATCAAGAACTTTTAAGAAGTATATTGACAAGAGAAAACCCAGACGCGATTCTACATTACACCGACCCAAGATTTTGGCAATGGTTATATGAAATGGAACACGAGATACGACAGGAGATACCTATTTTTTATTATAATATATGGGATGATTGGCCGGCACCACAATATAATGAGTTCTTTTATGAATCTTGTGATTTGATTATGAATATATCTAAACAGACACTTGCTATTGTAAATGATGTTTGGACAAAAAATCCACCCGAAGATTGGCAAGTTACTTATTTACCTCATGGAGTAAGTACTAAATATTTTTATCCTATTAGTATTTTTGATAAAGAATATGAATCAGTAAAAGATATGAAAAAACAACTTACAGATGATAATGTTGAATTTGTAATGTTTTATAATAATAGAAATATTCGTAGAAAGATGCCAGGAGATGTTGTTCTGGCATTTAAAACATTTTGTGATATGTTACCGAAAGAAGAAGCTGATAAGTGTGCGTTATTAATGCATACTCAACCGCGAGATGATAACGGTACAGATTTACCTGCAGTTTGTAAAGCCATATGTCCAGAATATAAAGTATATTTTAGTGATAGGAAATTAGAACCAAATCAATTGAATTGGTTATATAATATAGCTGATGTAACAGTTAATATGGCTTCAAATGAGGGATTCGGATTGGGTACTTGTGAATCACTAATGGCCGGAACACCAATTATTGTTAATGTTACAGGTGGAATGCAAGACCAATGTGGATTTAGATTAAAAGATAAACACGTAACAGCTGAAGATTACAATGAAATAAAATCATTTCACGATGATAGGACATGGAAAGACCATCCTGATTTAACTTGGGGTGAATGGGTAAAACCAGTTTGGCCATCTAATCGTTCACTTGTGGGTTCAGTTCCAACACCATATATTTTTGATGATAGATGTAGGTTTGATGATGTGGCACAAGCTATGAAAGATTGGTATGATGAAGGTCCAGAAAAAAGAGAAGAATTTGGTCAAAAAGGGATTGAGTTTGTTATGCGAGATGATGTTATGATGTCAAGTGAAGCAATGAGTCAGAACTTTATAGATCATATGGATAATGCATTTGATAAATGGAAACCAAGAAAACGTTATAGTATTTTTAAAGCGTAGGAGTTATAATGAGTAAACCGTTATGTTTAGTAACAGCACCAGTTGCGACGAGAAGTGGCTATGGAGCTCACAGTAGAGATATATGTAGAGCATTAATTAAATTAGATAAATATGATGTGAAGATTTGGCCAGTTCGTTGGGGAAACACACCAATGAATGCCCTTGTAGAAGGTGACCCTAATGATGATATTATTATTAGTAGATTATTAGAAAATCCAAATTTACCTAAACAACCAGATATACACATTCACATTGTTATTCCTAATGAATTTCAACCAGTAGGTAAATATAATATTGGAATTACTGCTGGTTTAGAGATGACAGCTTGTCCACATAATTGGCTTGAAGGTATGAATAGAATGGATATGAACATTGTTCCGTCAACTTTTGTAAAGGACGTGATGAATGATATTACATTTGATATTCAAGATGAAAAAACTAAACAGAAAACTGGTGAATTAAGAAATCAAAAACCAATTGAAGTTTTGTTTGAGGGAACCGACACTAATATATTTAAAAAGACAAATGAGTTTTCAAAGGAATTTGTAGATGAAATGAAAAAAGTTGATGATACTTTCAATTTTTTATATGTTGGTCATTGGTTACAGGGTGGTTTGGGTAAAGATAGAAAAGATACAGGGATGTTATTAAAAGTATTTCTTGAAACTTTTAAGAATCAAAAGAAAAAACCAGGTTTAATAATGAAAACGGGCGGAGCGGGATTTTCAGTATTAGATAGAGAAGATATATTTAAGAAAATAAATGACATTAAAAAGTCCGTTGATGGTGATTTACCAAATATATATTTTTTACACGGTGATTTTACTGATGAAGAAATGAATGAATTATATAATCATCCTAAAGTGAAAGCTCATGTTACATTTACACACGGAGAAGGTTTTGGTAGACCATTACTTGAAGCTACGATATCTCAAAAACCAGTAATTGCTCCTAATTGGAGTGGACATCTTGATTTTTTATCAAAAGATTTAGCAGTATTGTTAGGAGGCGACTTATTAAAAGTAGAAAAGGGTTCAGTTCCAGATGATTTTATGATAGAGGGTTCAAGTTGGTTTGGAGTTAATTATCAACACGCTTCAGCAGTATTGAAAGACGTATTTAAAAAATATAAAAAATATAATCTTAATGCAAAGAAACTTGGTATATTAAATAAGTCTAAGTTTTCTTTGAATGCTATGACAAAAGAGTTAGGTAAACTATTAGATAAATATGTACCTGAATTTCCAGAAGAAGTAAAGTTAAATTTACCTAAATTAAAAAAGGTAGGGTCAACAGAAGGACCACCTAAAATAAAATTACCAAAGTTAAAGAAGATATAATATGGAAAGAGTAATAATTTGTCCTCAATGTTTTGATACAGATCATTGTTTTGAAGAAGTACAAGAAAAGTATAGTTCTTATTTATGCTTTAGCTGTGGGTTTATGAGTGATTCTAGATATGAAATCGGTAGTTTAGAACTTATAGATAATTTAAAGAAGTCTCCAAAACTAGTACAAGATACTGCATTTGAAGATAAAGAAAGAAATATAACTTGGTTCCCATCAGTAGTTAATATGGGAGATTTAGGAATGATATTTCCAGAAGGTACTCCGAAAGAATATGTTTGGAGATATGCTAAAGTTATTGAAATTCCTGAAGAAGAACGAGACCAATATAATAATTATGATAGAAGATTAGATGTAGATAATGCAGAAACTTTTAAACAAAATGAATTTATAAAGGCGTGTGAAGCAATGGGTATAACTAGGAAAATGAAACAAGATGCCTAAAAAAGTATATACTTGGGGTAAAGTAAAATCTGGTGATATTATATCGTTTAGATATAAAGGAAAACAACCCACAGGAAAATTAGCAACAATTCTTGTTTTAAATCCAAGGATGCCACATATAAGAAAAGATAAAACTAAAACTTTTCATTTGATTGGTTTAAAATTAGAAATCTCAGGTGTTATACCAACAATTAGAAACAAACCAAAATTAGTACAGTTATTAGAAAGAATAGGAGAGCTAGAAGTTGTTGATTCAGAAAGTGGAATATATAGAGTTAACATAAAAAATGTTGGACCAAGAGGAGTTAAACAAGCTACTTATCAAAAAATGAAAAGACACATTGAGAGACATTCAGTTTATAGAACTTATGATTATAGAGAAGCCAAAAGGTCTCAAGTGTTTTTAGAACCAATAGTTTTACCAAAAGAATTTAGAGAGGCTCTAATTGAAAATTAGTTACGCCATTACAGTATGTAATGAAGAAGTAGAAATAGAAAGATTAGTTACATTTTTATTAAAACATAAAGAGTTACAAGATGAAATAGTAATTACTTATGACACTAAAAACGGTTCTAAAGAAGTTAAGGATTTTTTATTTAATCATGATGGAAATTTTAGATTAGCACCATTTAATTTTTTAGGAAACTTTTCAGATTTAAAAAATCATACGAAAGAATGTTGTAAAGGTGATTATATTTTTCATCTTGATGCTGATGAATATCCACACGAAATATTAATGGAACAATTACATACAGTTATAGAAATGAATGATGTAGATTTAATATGGATACCGAGAGTAAATACAGTTGAAGGTCTTACTGATGAATGGGCTAATAAGTGGGGATGGAGAGTTACAGAAAATGGTTGGGTAAATTATCCCGATTATCAAAGTAGAGTATTTAGAAATATAGATGAAATTCATTGGCAAAATAAAGTTCACGAAAGAATAGTTGGTACTAAAACATATGCACATTTACCACCACAAGAAGAATTATCGTTATATCACCCGAAAACGATAGATAAACAAATACAACAAAATAAATTTTATGAGGGAATAGTATGAAAATGTTAGTTACAGGAGGTGCTGGATTTGTTGGCACTAACTTAATAATACGATTAATGAAAGATGGACATGAAGTAGTGTCAGTAGATAACTATTCTACTGGTAAAAAGGAAAATCATCAAGAAGGGTGTCAGTACCACGATTTTGATTTATCAAGTCCACATACGCTTGGAATATATGTAGACCATGGAAGTTATCCACATTGGAGAGATGAAAAATATGATGTAATATTTCATATTGGAGCACTTGCAAGAATTCAACCATCTTTGAGAAACCCATATAAATCTATATTTAATAATTTTGTTAGTTCGTTAAATATATTTGAATATGCTAGACGGAATAACATCAAAGTAGTATATGCTGGTTCAAGTACATTTCATCATGGTTTGTATAGTAGTCCTTATGCATGGTCTAAGTATAGTGGCGAAGAGTTATGTAAATTATATAGTAGTGTATATGATTTAAGTACTGCTATTTGTAGATTTTATAATGTATATGGTCCTTATCAATTAGAAGATGGAGATTATTCAACTGTTTTAGGTATATTTGAGAAACAATATAGAGAAGGTAAACCATTGACAATTACAGCTGACGGTGAACAAAGACGAGATTTTACTTATATTGATGATATAGTAGATGGTTTAGTAAAATGTTCAGAACACAATTTTAAAGCTGAGTTTTTTGAGTTGGGTAAAGGTGTAAATTATTCTATTAATGAAATCGCTGATATGTTTGGTAAAGACTATCCAAGAGAGTATATTTCTGCTAGAAAAGGTGAATATGATGTAACTTTAGCAGATTATTCTAAGGCAAAATTGAAACTAGGTTGGGAACCTAAAGGTGAGATAAATAGTTATATAAAGTCTGTAATAGGTGAGTGATGAATATAGGGTTATTTTGGGACGAAGCAATAAATTTAAGTTCGTATTATGTAAAAGATGGCACAGGTTATAATTACTTTACAAACGAACCTTATGTTTATCATCATTCCGTTTCACCTCAATGTTATCCAGCTACACATAATTTTACTTTTTTATGGGATAATGGTAGTTTCTTAAACTTATCAGAGTGGGATGAATTACCAGACTTAGATTTAGATTTAATTTTTTATGCGTGTGAACGTAATGGTTTAGACGATGAACATTATGATAGATATTGTGTTAGTAGAATACGAGATAAATATAAAGATGTAAAAGTTATAGGGTATTTAAAAGAAGTTTATGTTAAAGAACATAGATTTGAAAATAGAATTAAGTTTTTAAACGAATGTGATTTTATTCATGCTGAAGCTGCCAGTAGAATGAAAACTTTAGATGAGTTTTTAAAGATAGAAAAGTTAACTGGAAGAAAACTTAATTTTACTAATCAACCTGTAAATATAGATTATCTATTTGATAACTTTTATTCAAATGAAAAAGAAAATAGTATTTTTGCATATTTACCGGCACCTATACACCGTAGAGGTAAAACTTATGAATTTGCAAATTATATTGGGAACAAATATAACATTAATGTTAAATATAAATCACTAGAACAAGGACAAAAGTTTGATTATTTATCACAAAAAGAGTTTGTTGAGTTGTGGAGCCCATCATTATATCATTTTAATTTAGACCCCATCACTATACATCCAGGAGGACAATGTATTCAAGTAGCAAGTGTTGGGTCAATTCATATTGGTGGTGTAAATGAATCACATCACATATTGTATCCAGATACAGCAACGTGTGATGTAAAAGTACTTGAAGATGTGATAGATGGTTATATAAAAGATGAAACAAAAAGATTTGGTGCCATAGAATATGCGTGGGAAAAAGTAAATGAAAATTTTAGTTTTAATAAAGTAAAAAATCAAATAGAAAGTTTGTATGATGAATAGATAATGATAACTTTAGTTAAAGATACGATTGATAATAAAGATATAGATAGATTAATTGATTGGTTAAAAACATACCCAAGATTATCGAAGGGCCCCGTAACATTAGAATTTGAAGAAAAGTATTCTAATTGGTTAGGACGAAAATATTCAGTATTTGTAAATTCTGGTTCATCAGCAAATATCTTAATGTTGTCTGCGTTACAACAAGGTGAATATTTAAAGAATAACAAAGTTGTAGTTCCATCAGTTGCTTGGGCCACAGATTTGGCACCAGTAATACAGTTGGGATTAGAACCAATTCTGTGTGATTCTAATATGGAAGATTTGTCAGCAGATTTGGGGCATCTTGAAAAAATATTTAGAGAGGAATCTCCATCCGTCCTAATGTTCGTTTCTGTTTTAGGTTTAGTTCCTAATATGGATAAGATAGTTAAGTTGTGCGATGAGTACAATGTTATTCTATTAGAAGATACGTGTGAAGCAATGGGGTGTGAGTATAAAGGACAAAAACTTGGAACATTTGGAAAGATGTCAACTTTCTCTACATTCTTTGGTCATCATATTTCTACAATTGAGGGTGGTATAATTTCAACTAATGATTTTGAGTTGTATGAGTTATTATTATCTATAAGAAGTCATGGTTGGGATAGGGATTTGAGTGTGGAAACACAATTTCAATTACAACAAGATTGGGATGTTTCTGATTTTGATGCTATGTATACTTTTTATTATTCTGGATTCAATATGAGGTCAACAGATTTACAAGCATATATTGGTTTGACTCAAATAGATAAGTTAAGAGATTGGGGTAAAAGAAGAGAAAAGAACTTTCATTTATATAATGAATTAATTAAAAACGATTAT
>Ga0208668_1000127_pt1 | contig 18507 bp, 16 predicted proteins | sample 18_taG_FD_184093 | JGI IMG/M metagenome (GOLD analysis project Ga0208668, IMG submission 184093) | Marine viral communities from the Subarctic Pacific Ocean - 18_ETSP_OMZAT15316 metaG (SPAdes) (version 2) | ecosystem: Environmental > Aquatic > Marine > Oceanic | place: Pacific Ocean | collected...
GTCTTTCTTTCTGGTTGTCAGGTATGAAATGCTCTAGCGCTTCAATGCCTGCCTTGCCCTTATATCTGGCGGGGACAGTACCCATGACCCACCTCTTGGATTCACCCTCCCGCTTCATACCTTTTGCTCCAACGAGGGTAGCAAGGTCAGGATCATTTTGTTTCTTTCCAGTGACCCTGAAGTACGAAGACAAAAATGCACTGGGCGATTTTCTGGCTTGGGCAGGTGCCGCCTTGCGGAGGATAGCCGGAATTCTTGCTTCGGGATCAGATTCCGCCATAACTTTTGCAATGCTCTTGCGTCTTGCCCTCATCCTGGCTCTTGCGTCTTGCATCCCGGCCGTTTTTGGAAGATTCTCCTCCTTGGTGCCGATCCCAGATGTTTTTGCGGCGGCTTCTTTCTCTGCTTTCTTGATCTTCAAAGCAGATTTGAGCTTAGCGGCGAGAACGTCTAGTTCTGCATCGCTCATGTCGCTTACTTTTCCTTCATGACCTTCTGGCGTATCTTCCGTCCGGCGCGTTGCCGCATCTCCACTGTCGAGGCGCCCTGCTGATCCATCGTCAGGATGTGCTGTTGAATACATGATATCCGTGGCACTGGATGACGTTCCCTTACCGCCCTCTACCTCAGCTTCTCCTCGCCTAACGCGCATTGCGTGCTGGTTTTCATGTGTCCACGTCTGTTTGCTTATTGGGTCGTACCAGAGCTTCGATCCTTTCTTTGCCATTTTTGGCTTAAAGTATGGCGTACCGTCCTTGCGTAAGTGCCGGACGGGCTCGCTTGTGATTTCTTCACGTACCGCCGCAACGAATGGAACAGGCGCATCAGTGCCGGACATCTCTGCTATGGCTTGTGCAACTTGTCGTCCTTTCGTCTTGCTACCACCCCAATCTGCGCGAACATGAGTTCGGCTTTGCCCTCCTTGTTTGCCGGGGGTCAAGCCAATGCCGGAGGCGATGCGACCTGACGAGGAGGAGGGAGCGCCCTTGGTTGCAGACTTAATGCGTGCGGCTTCTATCACGTCTTCAATGACGCGATTCCTGATTGTTTCAAAGATGGGGTCATTGAAGAGACCCTCACCTTTTGCTGTTCGAGCGCGTTCCTTGAATGCTCGTAACTTCATTGCCATATTGATATGTAGGGCGATGTCGTCTGGATTCATACCCACCATATCCAAGTAGGATATTTTAGTTACATCCTCCCTAAGTCCATATAGAGTAATGACATATTTCTCCGTACCAGCGATCAACTTCTCTAAGGTTTCCTTATTTTCAATGCTTCGGAACATCGAGCGTAAATTTTTTATTGTCTTGAGGCGCTCCTCGATTGTTTTGCGTACGCCTTTGCGAACATTTTCAGGCAGGCTAGCTAGAGCCTTGAAGTTTGAGTCCGCGGAGGGGGGATTATCGATTGGGCCGCCATGAACCATCTGATCAACGCGCACCGGCTTCTGCGCTCTGGCTTTGAGCACTCTGGCTTTGAGCGCCTCACCAGCGGCTTCCCAATCTCCTTTGATTTCTCGATCCAGAAAATCCGCGGCCATATCGTCAATCAAGTCCAGAATCACGTCCTCCCTCATTCGTGGAGCGTGATCATTGAAAACGAATCTAGGATCTGACTTCTGTAGTTGAGCTTCTATTTCAACAACAATCTGATTAGTCAGTCCTTCAACTTCTTCTACACCTTGTTTCTGGTTTGCTCGTGTAGCGGCGTCATGAACTTGAGGTGAAAGCTCTTCAGCACTAGCTGCGCCGCCCTTGCGATCAATCTTCTCGCCGTGTTTTTCATTGAGATCCTTAGCGAGATGATGTAGTGCTTTTTTGGGGCCACCCTTTCGTTTTTTTGTATAGTTTTTTACGTTTTCACCGAAGTTGTGAATTTCATCAGTGATATGCGGAGACCTATCAAGCGTGTCGATTGCCTTATCAGGTGTCGGATCATGTCCTCTCCATCGGTATGGGGCCGGAATCTCCTCTCCAGTCTCAAGGATATGGGTGGGGGCTCCATCTTCAGGATGTGCTGTTGAAAACATGATATCCGTTTCTTCACTTCCCGCGCCTTCTCCAGTTTTAGCTTCGGGTTCGTCTGCTTTAACCACCGGTGTTCCGTCTTCACCAACAGTTCCCCCTACCTTCTCTCCGGTGGGTTTCTGTAGCCCAGAAAATGACCCCTCATTACCAGCGTCCGTAGATAGAACTCTTATGCTTGATGGATCTATTCTATGCGGAGCAGACTGCCAAGCACCTTCCAACGGTGGATGTCCATCTATCTGCAACAGGGATAACTGCTTATGGCGAAAACCCTCGGGGAATCTGGCGTCGGCGTCCAACACCTCACCAACTTCCTCACCAAGCCAGCCGGTGAGCGCATCCTCCGCATCCTCAAGGCTGTTGAATAAATGCACAGCATTGCGCTCATCTCGTACTTTGGCAGGCCTGCCAGTTTGCGGGATAAGCCCGTCCCGCAGTATAGACGGTAAATTTTCTGTTGGTGTCAAGTGATATACCGCCCCAGCGGTCTCATCTGCTTTAACCACTGGTGTTCCGTCTTCACCAACAGTTACAACATCCTCATCAGCCGCACGCTCAACCCTTATTTGAATGTCTGTGTCTAAACGCTCGATAGCTTCGTCACTCGGATCATTGAAGACATCAAGGATCGACTGTTCAACAGACTCTACCTCTTCAGTAGTAGCATACTCACCCTCATTCTTCTTGGCTTCGTGCCTGCCTACTATTTTTTTGAGGAGTTGGGATTGCTTGAGCTGATCTTCGAATCCGCTCCAGTCACTGCCCTCCGCAACAAGCTCTTTTATATTATGTCCTGCGTCATTGATTCGTCGATTCAGTTCAGAATGAACGTCTTCGTATTTTTGTGGGGGGCCAGTGAGGAGTGGTGTGCTTTGGGGGTTAAAGGGTGGAGGTTCTTCTGCACCAAGATCAGCACGGCGATCTTTGGGCATTGCCCTGTGGATTGTAGGTGTTACTTCGTTTTTCGCATAGGCGTCAAACCACTTGGTATCAACAGGATCGCCAGCAGCGTTTTTCCCCAACATCGCGTGTATCTGTTGCGGAGTCCAGTCGAGACGGGTCAGCGTTTCAATATTGCGCTGTATTTTATTAGCGGCCATCTTGCCGCCGATAGCCGCAAAGATGCCACCGAACAATGCGCCGCCACCCGCACCCATTAAGGTAGCCGCTCCCGCTTGACCCCATCTAATGTCGTCTTGGATATCTAGTTCTATGTCAGCGGCTTGGACGCCTAGGTCTTGTGCGCCAACAATACCTCCGGCAATAGCGCCTTCACTTACGGCTCCCTGCCGAGCGCGTTTTCTTACCAGGCTTCCGGCTGGCTTACCTAGGGCTTTTGCACCGGCGTATCCAGCCCTAGCGGCGCGTAAGCCCCAACTAGCGCCTACAAGGTTGAGTGGATCGGAAGCAGTTGCCCCAAGCCATTGTTTCATGCCTTCCCACCAACCCATGCCACCTTCTTCGTAGAAAGAGGGCATCTGGTAGTAGGCGTTACGCAACCTGTTGTTGGCTTGGCGTACGCTTTCGTCTTCAATTCCTGTGGCGGAATAATATCCTTGTTTGCCAAATGCTGTGGACATTGTGTTTCCTAGCGCCCAAACCATATCTTCATACCACTGCTTAACAGCCTCCTCATCTGATTCAAAGTGAATGCCCTTGGCGTTATAGACTTTGTAGATGTCTCGAAGGAGAGCGGGGTCAACTTGGAATCCTTTACCAATAGCAGTTGTTTGGTACTCTGTATCCTGTTCCTGTTCCTGTTCACCAGTTGGCTGGAATAAAGTGTCACCTGTGCCGCGTTGGACTCTAATTCGCCCACCGCCGCCTGATCCTGATAGATATGAAGGGTCAACCTTTTTGTTTTGTCTGTATTCAGCCATTATTTATTCTTCTTGATCGATCATGGAATATTTTCACATGTCAATATCAAATTGATCCTCGTCATAATTACCCTGCTGCCGGTAGTCGCCTCTCAGACTGCGCTCAAGCTGCTTCATCGGGCTCCGACTTCGCCACCCCGGAGCCAGGGTCGTGTTGTAGTCTCTATCGAGAATCTCTTGTATTAGACGAACACCTTCTGGGCCAATTCCAGGAATTTCCACCAATGGCAAGTTCGGACTACCAGCGGCTTTTATCTTGTTATTTATTTCCTCCAGGATACGTTTATCTGCCTGCATTCGGCCTTCAGCCATCCGCACGCCTACGGCAATATCAGCGTCAGATATCACATAGCTAACATTTGACTGCCGACTGCTGATTTCTTCCTCAAGGGTGTCCCATTTAGTTTGAATTTTACCAAGGAGGGAGGCAAGATCAAAGGTTCTTGCATCAAATAACAAGCCAGACTCCTCGGTGGCTTTTGTTTGGTTTTCTCCTATGGATTTCTCTGCTTCATTTATCCGCTGAACAATAGCGTCACGTTTCTTTTGTGCGTTTTTAATATTATCCTGCATCTCTGTGTAATGTCTTTGAGGAAGACCAGAGCCGTATCTCTTTAAGAGTATTTGCTCTGCCTCGATTTGCTCGCGTAATTTTGCGCTCTCTCCTCTCAAGTTAGCCAAAGCCTGTCGCTGCTCTCCGATGCTCCAATCTCCCTGCTTAGATTGCTTCGCAAGGTTGTCCAAATTTGCCTGTATGCCACCGAACATCGGTTTCTCTGAATTGCCGTTGATGTCATCTTCAAAATCAGATATGTGTCCACCTGGGTCAGCCAGAAAATCTGTTGCTGTTTTTATCCGCTTCTCCTCTTTAATTTTGTGTATCTCTTCCCGTGTTTGTGCAATAGTTATCGCAGAATTTGGGTCGGCCCTTACTTGCGCCATTAGCTGTTCGGCTTGTTTGAGCATATTCACTGGTTGGGTAGTGTCTGCAAGAATATTGTTTTTTCTTATGTGTTCCGCTAAAGCTGAAACGCTTTTCTTATCGTTTATGAGGTCAAAGTTGATTACTGTATATAATAATTCTTGCTGTAACTCATTCAGCTGTTGGGACATTCCCTCGCTCTTTACTATAGATACCATATCTGGTGTAGTAGCTTGATCGTAGGGGTTGCCCAGTTTCGCATAGTCTGCCCCAAGCTCAGCCTGAAGGGCTGCATACTGATTGATGTGTATTATCTGAAGGATATCTTCCCTAGAAACCTCACCCCACGTACTCTTGGCATTATTTAATTCTTCAATCCACGCATCAAATTCTTTAGTATTATCCTGCATTACGTTGTGATAAACAGTTCTCGGATTCGCGAATTTACGAGCCATTTGGTTTATAATAAAATTGTCACGATTCTGTTCTCGTGCTGGCGCGTTTACTTGGATTTGACTATTAATCCAATCGATTGTTTGCTGGGAAAGTTTGTAGCCGCTCCCACCTACCCCCACTATTAATTCTTTCGCTGTCCCGTACTGCTTAGCAGCGTTAGAAATTTGCTCGGAGTTGTCGGACATCCACTTGGCTTCAGCTTCGCTCTTCATTCCTGTTGGGTTGAAACTCTCAAGATAAACATTTTGCTCGACAGGATTAGTTATATCCATTCTCGCAAGAGCCGCCCTCGCTGCCTGCCAAGCTGGGCCTTCAGGGGCCATCGCAGCTTCGTCCCAAAAGAGCGCTTGTCCTTCTAGTTGGCCTCGTAGATCTGTTTGTCTTTTCAGTTGATTTTCAGCCTTCCTTGATGCTTCTGTCTTTACGGCGGCGGCTATGAGTTGTCTTACACGCTCGTCTGAGATGAGCTGAACATTAGAGTCGAAGCCGTTTTGCCTCCCAACATCAGCAAGTAACTTTTTGATTTCCCCTTGTTGGCTGTACTTACTGGGGTTTTCAGTTATTGTGTTTTCGATGAGTCGGGTGGCGGCGGTTGCTTTTGTTTGCCAGTTTAGAGCGCGTTGCTCACGCCGACCCTTATAATCATAGGTTTCACGAACTTTCGTAAAATCCAGTTGTGGGTATAGGTTAGATAAATATTCTTCCGTGTTGGCGGCAATACCCCTAATCTGCTCCGGTGTCATACCAGGCTGTTTTAAGAATTTATGCTTGCTAAGGCGCTCTTCCAACTCCTTTTTGAACAGATCATGTTCTTGGGTTCTTAGAGTTGTATTCCGATCTTCTGCTTTATTAGCTGTATCTATTTCCCACTGCTTGAATCTCGCATCTTCTTGATGCTGTTTAGATAACTTCTTATCTTCCTCACGCCAATAGTCCATCCGCTGACCAAAGCCAGAAGCGAAACTGCCTGCGTATTGTCCTAGTCCGGCCATCAGAGTTTCCAGACCCAGTTACCACCACCCGCTGTAGCCCCGGTGATTTTACCAAACATCATCAAGTCCTACCCATCTGTCTGGGTTCACCCAGGGTTTGCGGGGGCCGGATGGGGTCTGCGATGGGGATTTCGGCCAGTAGCGCGCCATATCCGCAAATCCTTTGCCTGCGGCTGTCATTCCAGTGCCGGGGTCAGAGCTTGGTTTCATAAAGGTGCCCGCCATAGCGGTTAGGTATCCACCTGGTCTGTACATGGTTCCAGCGGAGGTCATTGATGGATTACCAAGCCAATCAGAGAAGCCGTACGATCCCGGCATCTGTGTGTTGGTTGCCGATCCTATGTTCAGGGTTGCACCAAGGCTTGAAGTTCCCGGCATTCCAGTAAATCTTGCCGTTGGTAGGGAAGACCATGCGGTGGTTGACGCAGAGGTTCCCGGCATTCCTGTGTAGATTCCAGATCCTATATCTCGATTCAGTATTGCAGATAGTACGGATGGGGTCTGTCCATACATTGGGATGGTTGAGCCGTGAACTTGCCCAGTTTCTGAGAATGCAAGATTTCGCAAGCCAAGCTCATGTGCTACTCGCGCATCTTCCTGGCTTTGGTACTGAGCAATCTCATTCAAGGCACCCGTTCTGGCTTGGCCCTGTAAGCCAACAAGGGCGGTTGCCATCCGGCTTGCTATCTCGGCTCGTCTTTCGTTAGCGTTACCGCTACTACCAGCGTCCAAGCCACTACGAATCAGGTCAGCCTCGTTAGCAGTTGTTGAGGCGGTTAGGGCTGACTTCCAACCGGGCATGAGTTCTGCCATGTTGCGCTGGTATAAGCCTTCAACTTCTTTAGCGCCGTATGCTTTACGTGGGCTTATATTGCCTAGTTGTTTACGAGTTTTTCCGAGTTCGTCACTGTACTTTTCAATTTGTCGTGTGTACCTGTCACGAATTTGCTGAGTTTCTTTTCGCTCAGCCATTGCTTGTGCTTGGTCTTTGCGTAATTCAGCTATACGCCACGCTCGTTCGTCACCAGCTTGTGTTCTGGATTTGTCATGGATTCCAATTTCATACCCGCGTTCTTGCTCTAACGTCTTCTTTAGGGTCATCAACTCGCGATTAGCAAAGGCGCGTTCTTGTTTACTCAGGTTAGCGTTCTCAGCGATCCTCTCTATCTCGTACAAACGATCTCGCTGTGCGGCCTGATCGACCTTTCCTTGTCTGCTAATGTCATATCCCCGCTCATCGTAAAGCTGGGCAAGGTTATCTCTTAGACGATCCTTCTCATAGTTACGAGCGTTAAGCATCATCATATCCCGAAAGTCTTGTTGCTTTCGGTAGTAACCTTGGGATTCCTGCTCTTGCGCGAGCAACTTCATAGTCAGGTCAAGGTTGTCCCCCATTTCGCCTTTGAGATATTTCCGAAATCCGGCCATCTCCTTGCCGTATTTGTCCCACTGATTAGCGGATTGCTGTGCGCCATACAGGCCCGTAAGCCCTTGTATTGCCGCGCTTATAACAGTACCCCAGCCGGGTGTCATATTGCTACTCCTTTAACCGTAGAGGGATGCGAGTAGGCCGCGTGTCGTTGGGGTCTCGTCATCTCTGCGACGAGAAAGCAATCTTGCGTACTCGCCCGGAGTTAGGGCACGACCACCTAAGCCATACATGAAACCACCGCCTTGATTCATACGGGCCAGCTCCTCTTCTTCCTGCTTCTTCTTAGCCGCCTGTTCTGCGGCAAAGCGTGCTTCCTCGTTTCGTATCGCGGCTGATAGTGAAGTGAGTTCGTCACTGGCTTGGCCTGCGTCATACTTTGTTACATTAGCAGAGAGCGTGTCGTAATTGGTTTTCATCGTACCTAGGTCAGCCATATTGAAGAAACCGCCTCTAGCTTTAGATAGATATGTGTTGGCTAATGACTCGAAATCATCTCTCTTATCTTCGAGATCCCCAAGTTTTTTGGTAATGTCGTCAGCGCCACTTTCGTAATCAGCGAGTAGTCCGGGTACTCGACCGCCCTCATATCCACTTAACTTCGCCTCTTGTCTACCCAATCGAGTCATGATGTCATTCATCTTCCTCTCTTCCCACAGATCGGTTCCGGTGAGTTCGGCTCCATACTTCCCAGCGTCTGCTTGAAAAGCATCGAGTTCGGTTTTACGCTTAGCGATAAGGCTTGCGATGTCTGCGTCGTATTTAGTAAAATCCCCCGCCAAGCCAGAGATTCCGCTGAAGTCTAGTAATGAACTATAGCCTGTAACCTCTTTTTGTGAATCATTGATGAGATCTTCCAGGTCTTTTATATCCGAGAGGCTTTCTGTACCCATTCGTCGAAGCGATGATCCTAAAACTCCAGATTCTCGTTTAAGTCGGGATGTATCACCCTTGATTCGGTATAACTCATCTGCTCGTTTCCTTTGGAGATTGTCAAGTGAGAGATCGAGGTCATCGATGTCGCCTGTATAGTCTCCCGCATCCCATTCGTCAGTGATTACGGTGTTGAATCGATTAACTTCTCGCCCTAACTTGCGTAACGTGTCCTCCATGGTATTCATACCAGCTTCATCGGTAATGTCGTAATTGCCGAACGTAGATTTCGCCGTGTCATACCGAGTTTGGAAGTCCGATTCAGCCTTATTAATTCTTGCTATTTCTGTTGCGCGGCCAGCTTTTAATTTATCTAGTTTTGCACCCAACCTACCACGCTCGTCACCTACACCTAGATATCTGTCTGACTGAGAGAAGTCTGCAAAATCTTTGAGCTTGGTTGAGAAATCTGCTCTTCGGTCTTTCAAGAGTTGGAAATCGGCAAGACCTTGTGTTATTTCATCACCATCCTGAATGCCCAAACCACTTGCGTCACTCCAACCCTGCTGTAAATCAGATCGTAGACCTTCTCGAAATGTATCGTATAAGCCTACCTCGGCTTCTCTCTTTCCGTACCAATCATTAAGGGTATCCCAGTTCGAACTTGCTGTTGAGTGGTAGGGTTTTACTATAGATGCTATATCGGGGGCTTCGTTTAGTTTTGGGCCTGCCCAGTTAAGACCCGCCCGGTGATCCCACTCGCCCCTAGCGCCTTGGCCAGCAAAGATGTTGGTGTTGTGGCTACGTGTGCCTGTTTTACGATCCCATAATGAAATTGCACCGTAATCATCCTTATCAGGCCTTCCGCTTGAATCGAATGTTTCACCCATTGCGGCAGCTAAAGTATCTCTATTTGATTCTGCCATACCACGCATTCGGTCAATGTCAGTTAATGTTGTATCCGTCCAATCTCCCGTTATGTTTTGGAGATTAGAGATGTATGGATTTAGCTGTCTGTTGATTGCTTTTTGGTTTGTTGACCTGTTCCAACCCCGAACAGCGTTTGTCCATTTTTTGCGAGCTTGGCCGATGAGCTTGTTGTTCATCGAGTTCACTTGCGCTTGCGTGTATTTGTTTTTTGATTTGTTGCCGCCACCACCACACATATCAGGCTACCTCGTTCTCGATTCGATAAAGCACTCCCGCTTCTTTGAAACCATGTCGGCGTATCAGGTACTCACCGAGCTTGTGACCTTTCTCAAAACCTGCACTATGACCAAGACTGATGTGGGCGCAGTTGTTGGCTTTCGCCCACTTAACGTAGGCGGATATCAACTTGGGGCCGTCTAATGTGTGGCTGTAGTCAGGATGAATAAAGATGATTGACTCAATAGCTTCCTTGGCTTGACTGTAAAAGAATGGAACAATGTCAGCGACAAGACCGCCGATCAGTTTTCCATTGCGTTCAGCCGCAACTACAAGACCCTCATCATCCAAGACGCAACTTTCCAATTGCAACGCAAGCACACCAGGATCAAATGGTAGGTGTTTATATGCGCTGGATTCGTGAACTAATTTACCAAGGGCTACCATCTCTACGAGATAGCCGGGTTTGTTCAGGTCTTCAGGAGTTACTTCTCTTATTGCCATTAAGTTAGCGCCTTTATAGCGAAGGTGACTTCGAGATCTGTTGGGGATGAAGCGCCCGTTACTTGAAAGCCAAGGGTTACGCTTGCGGCTGATGCGTCAATATCCACCGCTGTTGCAAATGTGCTATCGACAGCCGTAACTCCAGCGGGTCGTGCTTGATCTGCGAGTACGCCACCTTTCATTAGTTGAACATTGCAGGTGCCACTTGCTGTACGTATGCTCATGCCAACTACTTGGATGTGGTCTTTGAACATACGCTTAATTACGTAATCTGCGTTTGTGACATTGCCGGGGTGCTTGTGATAGATGCTGTCCGTAATCAGGGTTGTGGGTAACTGGTTCTGGGATAGCCGTCCAAGAGAGTCGAGCTTGGCAACACCGTTCGCGGCGCCCATGTAGGTTTTGGGAACGAGCGAAGAAACGTCTACATCAGTCCACTGGAGCGCTGTCCCTGCTTGTGTTACCTGAAGATATTGGCGTGCATTAGTTGAAGCGAATGTCGGGATAGACTGTTCAGCAGCTGTGCTGAGCCATGATGTGCCGTTCCAGAACTTCAGTTCGTTTGGTGTGATTGAAGTGTCGTGCCAAAGGTCGCCTGTAGTTGGGCCTACTGGGGCTGTCGCCGCAATCGTTAAAGTGGCTGATGCGGCAAGTGCGGCAACTAGACCGTTTACTTTGGCTTGCGGGATTTCGTCGGCGGCGATGGATAGGTTTGGGTAGTCGATCTTGCCACTTGAGGTGTCCGTATATCGGGATTCCAGCATCAAGCCAGATATAACCGTGTCGCCCACGTTCTCTACCGTTACGATAGATACTAGGTCATTGGCGGAGACAGTTGAAGTGAAGGTTACCGTATCAGATGATGGACTCGTGGTGTAGTCATTTCCGCCACCTTCTCTCTGAAGGATACCATTTTCATAAACCTGAAGGACTGTGTCTGCATCATGGACAAATGGAAATACAGTCTGACCAGGCGCCACAACATCCGTGTCTGTTCTGAGGAATCCAGTGATATTGTCGGCGCGGATTTTGTAGATTGATACCGTGTCATTGACGAGTAAGGCAGTGGTGAAGGTTACTGCGCCTGCGCCTCCTGTTCCTGCTGTATGGCTTTTAGTGTAATCATGACTACTACCTTCTCGTTTTAGATAGCCGTTCCTATAAACAAGAAGTTCATCTGTCGATACATGTGCGTAATCAACAATGGTCTGGTTCGCTATTGCTGTTGTGTCTTGCCGAGAATACAAGATCGGAGCGCCAATCGTACCAAGATCCGCACCTGGTGTTCCTCGCAAGGATGCGATATCTGATAAGGTGACCCATCCGGTTTCAGCGCCAGCGTAGGTGCCTACCCTGTATTGAAGGCCGAGTGTGGAATCAAGGCGCATTTCGATTGGGCCTTGGAATACACCATCACTATCAAATAGGACAGTTAAAAGTTCTCCGAGTGTTTTGTTGCCGAGTTCCCCAACATTGAGATACCTGACTAGGTTCTCAAATTCGGTGCTGATGTTGCCCGAAGTTAGGTAGTTGTTTGGGTACTGTTGGCGAAGGCGAGCCATGCGATTACCTCGTTTTTACGATGAAGCCAACGATCCGAACCAGCCCTTTGGACTTCGCTGTAAAGCGAAGTCGTAAGCCTCTGAATCTGGCGTTAAATTGACGATGATATTGCTTGGATAATGGCACGCCGATATAGCGGTTGTCGTCCGTGTCGCCATCGATCTCCATGACCCAAGAGGCTAATTGTTTGTTTTCCTCATTCAGCGCCTCGACTTTTATTTCGCCGGGGCCGGATGCAATTATTGTGAGGCTCTGAGATTCTTTCGTGTTCTCGATATCCTTGAGCCATAGAATTGGAGTCACAGCCGTCATCTCTGGGGCCACTGAATCTGGGTTTATATCCTCTGGCTTGTCTATATTGAAAGCGCCACCCCCGGTTCCAACAACGAGTTGCCCTCCGTAAAACGCTCCGCATCTTGCGTTTAGATAAGTGCCTGTAGACCACTTAATCCTTCCCTCCTTTACTTCTGTGTTGAGATTTAAGGTAAGTCGTTGCGTTGTAATACCGCCAGAAATTGGAAAGTAAACATGGTATTGCTTATTGTCTCTATCAAAAACAGCATTGATGGTTTCTGGATCATCCACTTGGGAAAGAAAGGATCGATAGAGAATTTCTACCTTGTCGCTTAAAGATTGGCTCATCAACAAGATGCCGTTATCTTCTGAGCGATGGACTGTGTGGATACCAGAACGGGAGCAATAGAGAAGGTCGGAGCCAGCCGACTGAATGGTGTTGTGGGAGACACAGCCAATGTTAATGGATGCCCTGTTATCGAGAAGCCATTTAGCTATATCTGGATCTATATCGTAAATGAAGGTTCTGTCTTCAGTAAAGATGGCGAGCTTGGTTTGCTCGAATGGGGCTATACCTGTGATTCGTCCGGCTGAGCCAACGATATTAGAGATATTTATTTTGCCGCCTCGCAGGGCGTCAGCACTATTTGGCGCTTCATCATCCGCCCACACTTCATGATTATCTACATGAGATAGATAAACAGTTTGCTCATTACCTGAAACACCAGCGGCGACCATCCTTCTTTGGACAGCGCTAAAGTAAGCGGGACGCATGATCTCGTTCATGGCGAACGATTGGTTGCGAACCCAAACGATACCGTCGTAGTTGAATGATCTTTGTAATCGAGATGTGAAATGCACCTTTCGATTGAATGTAGTGCTACTTACCAGAGAGTTCGATGCGTAGGCTTCGAGTTCGTCTTCATTATCGTTATTTAGGTAGATGCCCCCGCCACGTTGCTCAGCCCATACGAGATGGTCTTTATCCAAGAACCGCATTTGGACGATAGGGTAACTACCTTTCCTGAAATGCGCTGTGGACTCTCTGACAATCTGCCCCTGGAAATCACAGTATCCGTTTTCCAGTTTCGTCATGTGCAATGACTTGCTGGTATCAAGAGATGTTTCGTGCCTAGACGTATCTAAGCCGGAAAACGTACCATAGATTGCCGTCTTAGTATTATTAATGCCAGTAGGCGAACTGGTCTTACTAGCCATGTTAGGTTGTGGCTTTCTCTTGTCCCGTAATAATGGACTGGTTTATGGGTGAGTCCATCGGTCTTACCTGAAGGGCTGGGCTTCGATTACCGCCACCATCCGTGGTGTTGGTGGTGTTGAGACGGTTCCATAATTCTTGATTAAGCGTTTTGTAATAAAGCATCGTGAACATCTGCGCTTTGTCTGACGCTTGCTGAAGGGCGTATTGGGTGAGTAAGCCAGCGATCATAATGTTGTCTGGTACAGCGCCTGATTCAGAAACGGCGGTGTAGTAATCCAGTTGGGTATCATCCCAGTAGGGGTGGTTGCGAACCTCATCAACAGTGAGGTTCGCAAACTCAAGCATCATGCTCATCAGGTGACCGTCTGATGTGTCTGGTGCAAAATCGCCAAACCTTCTTAATGCTGAGAAGATCAGGGATTCAAGTTGAGCATTGCCGTCCTTAATATGCGGCGTGGAAATACGGGCATCAGCCATGATGAGGGATGATCCTTCCAATCTGGAAATGGTGATGTGCTTCAAAGCGATCCTTCTCGGATGCGCTTATCGTCCACATAAGTCGGCCATCGCCCATCAATGATGGTCTCCACCCTCCGCCGGGGTAAAGAACTTTGAACATCCCCTCCTTTTCTTTAGAGACGTATTTGAATTCGACCTCTATTTCATCAGGTAATACGGCCTCTTCTTTCGGGGCTGTTTTGGTTTTCGGGCTGGCTTTTTGTTTTTTATTTGACATCAGGTTCTCCATAGAAAAAGGGGGCATTTCAGCCCCCTCTTTTTAACCCTTTACGGGAGAACTGTCGTCCCTATTAGGCTAGGTCAGTCCAGTTTTTGACGTAGGCGTGAACCTTGTCTTGCAGGAGTTCCAGACCACATTCGGTCAGGTACTCATGCTTCACCGCATCTTCGTCGTTCGCTTGACGATCCCTGAGTAACTGGGTGTCGCGATTGGCGAGGTAGCGATAACGGGTGAATGGGAAATCGACAATCAGCATCGAGTTTTCCATGCCCGGAATCATGCGGAACTGCGGGTGTACATGGACAAGCAGGTCACCAGCAAAGGTGGCGTAGCGGGTCATGGAGACTCCGTAAGAGCCTTCAACCTGCGTGGGACTCCACCGTTGTTTGCCTATCTTCTGTAGGTTGCTTGCAACGCGAGCGCCTATGAAGGCGACCTTCTGCTTGCTACCAAACGCAAAGATGTTCTCAATCAGTTCACGATCAAAGTTGTCTTCGCTGATAACGCCATTCGAATAAGAGCCTGAGTTACCATCAATGGTGGTCGTGAGGGAATTGAGCAAGCCACCAGTGTAGCGGGTGGGCTGAGCGGATGAACCACTTGCTTCGTGTTTTTTGCCCCAGATCATTGCACGTTCGATATCCATCATGTGCATCCGTAAGCCTTTCGTCATCACCTCATCTTCCTTATTTCCAGTGCGGAGGTAGGTTGATTTCAGCGTATTGGTGACTTTGAATGCCGTGCGGAAAATCTGGCAATAGTTACTGGCGACAACAGCGTCAAACGATACTGCGGTTGGACTTGTTGCCCCTTCCTGGGCCGCGAAGCCGATAATAGCTAGAGAAGCATTATCAGCAATAGTGTGCGAAGTGCCGCCAATATTCCGCTCGACAGTGATAGCTGTCAGAGAAGAAGAGTCAGCAGAAGCACGCATCACTTCGCCAGTGGTGAGGTTGGTCAACAGAGCGCCAGTTACAACGAACTTCGTATTGGCGTCCGAATCGACTACGAGAGCAGTTATACCTGCGGCGGTAGTTCCTGCCATATTAATTTGGAGCGTGCGCTCCGGCAACTCGTCCCGAAAATTTTTGTATTCCGGGTCGTCGGTGCTTTCTGAATTAGCCATCGCAAGTAGAGCATTAAACGGTGCCGAGCCATTTGGTTCCAAGAGTGTGAAAAGTTCACGATAGTTCTTGGGCCGAAAATCGGTACCGAATTCACCCGTACCACGAAGACCTTGGATTGGAGTAGACATTACTCTTTAGTCTCCTTAATAGGAATGTTAATCGGTTTTTTACATTGGCTCGCTATGCGGAATATCCATCGCACCTGCGAAAAGAGAAGGGCCGTAGCGCTTCTATAAGCGTATTGTGAACAACAATTTGTTTTGTGTCGTCCCTAATTAAAGAAATACTACTATGCTGTCTGGTTTTTCTGAGAAAGGATCTGCTCGGCAAGACGGTTCAGATCAGTCTGGCCTTCTGGTTCAGCGGAAGCGGTTGCGGCAGATTCTGTTGCGGCACCTGATCCGATTGAGCCGGAGTAGGCTTGTCGTCGTTCTCGTTGCGCTCGGAGTTGTGCTAATTCAGGCTCGGTTCCCATATTTCGGAAGTCCCTGACAACATTAACTAGAAGATCGGGGTCAAGAAAATCTTCCATTGTGTATCCGCGATCTTCCGCAAAGTCTTTGAAAGCCATTGCGTCTTCATCAGTCATCTGGAATGCCTGTTGAGCGCGATCCAGATTGTTTGCAATAGCCCGTTGCATATTGTTTGCTTCTCTCTGCTGGGATTCCTGATTGGCTTGAGCGGCGGCTTGGACTGCACCGTCACTGTGGGCAAGGACTGCGCGTAACATGTTTTGGGTTTCCATATTCATGTTGGCCAGCCTTTGCATTGTCGGGCCTATCTCCTCAAAGCCCGGTGGGAGGGTTGCTGAGTTCTCCTCTTCCCATCTTCGATATCTATCGGCAACGGCATCAGCATCAGGTACGTCGATGTTCCCTTCATGAGCGCCTGCCATTGCCGCGCTGGCTTGGGAGATATTCGGAGACTCAGCGATCTCCATAATGGCCTTAGCCAGTTGATCTGGTGTTGTTTGATACTTAGCTTGAAGCTGTTTCATAACCTCCATTACTGGCTTCATCTGAGCGTTTTGGTAATTCAACGCCTTGTATCTATCCATTGTGGAAGCGATCTGCTTCTCGGTTAGCTCTCGCTCCCCGATTTTGAAAGTGACTGGATCAGCGCCCATCTTGTCACCTTCAGTTACAGGGCTGGACTGCTCGATGGCTTTCTCTTCGGCTGTTGTAGGGGAATCTTTATCCTGAGCTTCAGCACTTGGTGCGGCAGTTTCCGGCGGTATAGCGGGATTTTGCGGCTCTAGTCCCATTGCGCGGGATGCTAGTTCATCTACTTTTTGTTCATCTGTTGCCATTAGTTGGTCTCCTTTATATCGGCCTTGGCGGAATTAAGAGCGACCTCTCCTTCGAGTCGAGCAAACAACTTGTCCGGTAGGTCTATCAGTTGGCGTGAAGCCCACATGGCCCCTCGCCTAAAATCGACTTCCTTTTCAGTCATGTTGGGATTGTCGGCTAATTGATAAGCGGCGCGGATAATCTCATCCTGCATTACGCTTTTCAAATAAGCCCAACCCTTCCCGTTTCTGAGTGAGTCAATAGCTTTTATAGCCTGTTCTGGCTTCATAGTCGTCCCTTTAATACAGCGTATGCGAGCATCTGTACCTCCCTGTCTGTGTTACCACCTTTAGCTCGGTTGTAACCCCAAATAACGAGCCTCGTATTTCGTTTCGTGTATCCTAGATTAGAGTTAATTCGATCAAGGCTGGGAGCAAAAAATCCGCTATGTCCCCCTGATTCACTCCGTATGGCTGATGCTTCAAGCCTTAATCCTGTTACCTCGCATACCCCACGTTTCATTTTTTTCTGAAGCCAAGGGGTGTCTAAGGAGTACGGGATATCACGTAATGTTGATCGCCTCTTTGCTGATCGTAGCATTATTTGGGTAATGAATTTTAGGTTATCTTTCTTCTGCGCGAAATAATTCTTCTTCATCTGGCGGTTGTGGCAGGGTCTACAATCTCCGCGTATCCCGCCCCCGGAACGAATGGCACGATTTTCTTCAGTTATCTTTGTCCCGCATTTAGCGCATTTCATTAATCAGTAGAGCCGCCGCCCACATGATCTCCTGTTGGGGGGAGTGCGGAGGGAGGGTCGGAGACCACGGGGCGGGGCATTTGTTCTGGATCTATAGTTCGGATTGAGCGAACCACTGATCGCGGGATGTACCAGAGATTACCGAAGTATCCTTCGTCTTTACCGGGGCAATGCGTCATGGCTAATACAACCCACTTTCTATCCTTATAAGCTAATAATCCGTATGTTGTCGTTAGCTCCTCGGAGGGGTCAAGATTCTCCCATCCAGCTACAGTATATGCGTCAAGCCACTCACATACTACAAGAGGCAGCGGTTTCCCAGAGGTTTTCTGGATATTCATTAATAAAGGACACCACCCATGATGGGATTACCCCCGTCTCCAAACACCTGTTGTAAGAAGTTTCTATATCGCCGTTGTCTGAAACACCGAACTCTTGTACGAAAGCCTTCTCGAAGACGTCCCATTCACTACAATTAAGTAGCTCAGCAAGTTCGGAGATTGTCCTCATAGCAATTCATAGCGGTATTAGGACACGTAGCCAATCTTTGGTCGTCCCTAATCCGTTCCACCATAATTAGCCGGGAGAGGTTCTTCACCCTCTTTATAAAACTTCCCGTCTATACATGTGTATCGAACTGGTTTCAATTCGTAACGAATGTAATCACCATCCTCTGCCGGGATTGGTTCGAGAAAACTTCTAAGGAATTGGGGCAGGCGTTTCATGGGCATTGTTTTCATTTTTTCTTCTTTAGCGTTGGCAAAAACCAACCCAAAATCAAAGGCACAAGCACAATCAAGATCAGCCCATAACCACCAATTTCAATGACTCGCCCAAGCAAGCTCCAGAAATCTGAGACAGGAGCGGCTTCTGGAATCATTAAATCTCCACCTATGCTCCCAAGTGTGCCTGCTATCAATGCCCCCGTTGGGCCACTAAGCAATGCACCAACGCCAGCAGATACCCCTGCCACCGTCCCTTTCGGAATGGAAGCAATGGGAAAACTGGAACAAGCTGTCAGAAACAGCGAACCAGTAGCGACAGTAGCACTGCTCCAGCGAACAGCCATAGCACCCACCTCTGATTTTCTGGAATTTTTTTGTAAAGTTCTTTAATGTTCATTTAGTCCATCCTCTGCGACAGTTGCCGCACGCTTCTTCGAAAGTGTCAATCCGCGAAATAATCCTCTCTTCCATCTTTTCTAAATCATGTTTTTGTGCATAGCTCGTAGCCACCTTGGTGATGCGGTCATGGAGTGTTGCATCCTCCCGCCTGAGTTGATCGA
>Ga0208668_1000128_pt1 | contig 18496 bp, 9 predicted proteins | sample 18_taG_FD_184093 | JGI IMG/M metagenome (GOLD analysis project Ga0208668, IMG submission 184093) | Marine viral communities from the Subarctic Pacific Ocean - 18_ETSP_OMZAT15316 metaG (SPAdes) (version 2) | ecosystem: Environmental > Aquatic > Marine > Oceanic | place: Pacific Ocean | collected...
AAATAATGATATTAAATCATAAGAAAAATAGAAGTAAAATGTTAAAAAATGAGGAATTGATGTATGGAACATCACCTAAAAAAATAAATCTAAAAAAGGAGAAATAAATGGAAGGAACATTATTCCCTGTAATAGAGATTCCAGCAATAGGAATACAGAAAGCAACTGGAGATGAAGTCCAATTAGGTACAGGTAATACAGGATACAAATTCATAGTAAGAGAAGATACTGGTGATATACTTAGTTGCATGACAGATGATTATAAATTGGTTCAAAATAAGGAGATATTTGATATTGCATCTCCAATTGCTGAAAAAAGAGATGGTAAATTAGTAGATTGGCAAACATATGGTAATGGTGCTAGAACAATGTGGAAATGGAGATTTAATGATATTAAAGTAAAAATACGAAACAACGATTACATTAATCCAGAAATTATTATTAAGAATAGCTATGATGGTACTATTGGAGTTCATGCAATGGGAGGAGCATTTAGATTAGTATGTTCAAATGGAATGATTATAGGAGCTATAATAAAGCAATTCAATGCTAAACATAGTATTTATAATAAGCAATTAGATAATATGGAGAAGATTATAGAGGATACCATAAAAATGACAGTAGAAGTAGCTAAAGAGAATTTCTCTCAATGGGCTGAGATAAATATTGATGAAAAGCATATGATTAGTCTATTTAAGCTATTTCCGATAGAAATGAATGAATTTGTTGCTCAGTATATGATGGCTCAGAAGCCAGATACTCTATGGGATTTGTATAATTGTGCTACAAACATTGTTTCTCATAGAATGTCCCAAAGTAAAGAAGCTACGCACAAAGTGGAAATGTCATTATTTCCATTTATGAAGCAAATTGCTGGCAAGGCGTAATGGACATTAGTTGTCCCGTTGTGATGCCCTATTATGGGGGGAAGTTTACTATGAGCAAAAGACTTGTTCCTATGCTTCCCCCTCATAGACGGTACTTCGAAGTATTCGCTGGTGGGGCATCTATGTTCTTTAGAAAGTCAAAAGCTGAGTGGAATGTACTGAATGATATTGATAATGATATAGTAAATTTGTATATTTGTGTACTGAATAGATACGAAGAATTAAGTAAATATATTTATTGGTATCCTAGAAGCAGGAAGTTATATATTGAGTTCAGTCATTTAATTAAAGATGATAATATTGATATACCAAATCCTGAAAGAGCAGCACAATACTTCTTCATGATTAGAAATTCCTTCAATAATGTTCCTGGCGGTTCATTTTCCAAAGATACATATTGGGAAACTAAAATGGTAGAAGAGCTTAAACTCTCTAAGGAAAAGCTAGATGGAACCACTATTGAAAATCTTGATTTCAGGGAATTAATCCCAAGATATGAACCAAGAAAAGGTGATTTCTTCTATTTAGACCCCCCATATGTTGTTGCCGACACTAAAAAATATTACAGGAATAACTTCGATTATGATATGCATAATGAATTAAAGGTATTGTTGGATATGGTTGATGATAATGATGGTACGTTTATGATGTCATATGATGATGTTCCTTTGATAAGGGATTTATATGAGGAGAGATATATAATGAATACAATAGATACAAAATATGTAGGAACCACACCTGAAAAGAGGGGCGATATAAAAACTGAATTGATTATTACAAATTATAAAATTAAAGGACAGGAGGAATTATTCTTATGAATAATAGTAAAGATTTAGAAAATAGAAGTTATGATAGAATTTATGAAATAGTAGCCCAATATCTTATACATGGTGAAGAAAAAGCATCAGAGATTCTTGGAATAAAACCACAAAGTTTAAGAAGAAATCTTAGAAGAGCAAAATCACTTGGATTAGATATAGAAAGAGGTAAAGTATTAAGAGATATAGAATTAAATTATTCAAAAGCTGAATTATTAGCAATTGCTAAAGGAGCAAGAATTTTACCAGGTCAGTCCAAAATTCCTATGGTTGAATTTGAGGGAGATAGAACAAGAATAGGTATTATGGGAGATGTTCATTTTGGTAGTAAATATTGTTTATATGAATTAGTAGATAAGGCATTTAAGGAATTTGAAGATAAAAATTGTGATATAGTATGCCAAGTAGGTGATTTAACTGAAGGTATGTCTAACAGGCCCGGGCAGATATATGAATTAAGTCATTTAGGATATCATGAACAAAAGAAAGTAGCAATAGAATATATGAGCAGATGTCCAAGACCATTATATATGATAGATGGTAATCATGACAGATGGTTCATTAAATCTAATGGAGCCTTAATAGTACCAGATATATGTGATGCTATTGAGCATGCTACTTTTTTAGGTCATGATGAAGGTAATATATCACTTAGTGGTACAGCCACAGTTAGGCTCTGGCATGGAGAAGATGGAAGTAGTTATGCTGTATCATATAGAATACAAAAAATTGTAGAGTCATTAACTGGTGGTCAAAAACCTAATGTAATGCTATTAGGTCATGTACATAAGAGTATGTATTTATTCGATAGGCACATACATTGTTATAGTGCTGGAGCATTTCAAAGACAAACAAGTTGGATGAGAGGCAAAAGATTAGCTTCACATACTGGATTCTGGATAGTTGATATATATGTTAACAAAACTGGAGTTGCTAAAACTACAGGTACATGGTATCCATTTTATGCTTAGGCTGGGCATTGCCAGTTGACCTCTGTATATGGCTCGAAAGAGAGGTACTTTTAAGGAGATAATCAATGCTATGGCTCCAGCCTAAAAATATGAAGGTGTTGAAGCGTGTAAAAAACTATACTTTGAACTCTGTTAAACAGCAAAGTGTTTTTCCTGACGAGGTTCTAACAACTTAATGAATTTAAAAGCTTGCCTGCGCAGGATTCGCCTTCAAAAATTTAAAATAGAAAAGGAGTAAAGATGGACTTAAAAGTCTCCCCAAGTAATAAGGAAGCAGAAAAAGCAATCTTAGGAGCTATTATGCTAGGAGGAGAAGAAACATATGAAAAAGCTAAAGCATGGATAAGAGAAGATAATGCATTTTATTATTTAGATAATAAGAAGCTATGGAAATCAATGGATGAATTGTATAAAGAGCATAAACCTATAGATTTAATAACAGTTAATGATAAGATAAAAGATTTATATCCGAAGTCAAAGCTTGCATATTATACTACTGGTGTATATGAAAGTTGTCCAACAGCTGCTAATGTAGAAGCATATGCTAAAATTGTTTGGTACAAATACATTCAAAGAGCATCTGCGAAGACTGCTCAAAAATTATATACCACAAGTTTTGAAGCTAATGGAGAATTATCAGAGACATTAGAAACTCATGCTATGTATATAGAGGAGTTGTTAAATCTACACCCTTCAAAGAGAAAAGAAATTTCCGATATAATAGATGATACATACAATAACATATTAGAAGATACAAATATAATAAAATTTGGAATAAAGCAGCTTGACTATTTCGCTGGAGGAATGACACGAAAAGAAATAACCGTATTAGGTGGAAGACCTGGACATGGTAAAAGTACATTAGTGATAAATATTCTAAGAAAGCTAATAGAACAAGGCAATAAGGTTATCATTTTTAATAGAGAAATGAGCAATGAGGAAATGATGAAGAAAATTCTTGTAATGGAATCTCAATTCCTTACTGCTACAGATATTAGAAGACATAATTTAGGAGATGTTCAAAATAAAGAATTAAGCAGAATGAAGGATGAGATAATAGAAAAATATGAAAATCTTATAATGTATGATAATATTAGTGGATTGCCTGAAGCTATAAGAGAGGTCTCAAGGATTAAACCTGATGTTGTTATTGATGATTACATTCAGTTAGTTCAAATGGATGATAAATTGGAAAGAAGATTTCAGATTGAAAAGATAATGCATCAATATAAATGGACTGCTAAGAAAAATGATTGTCATGCTATTTTAGTATCTCAGCTTAATAGAGAAATTGAAAGAAGACTTGACCCGCGTCCTAAGATGAGCGACTTTGCTGAAAGTGGTGTTATTGAACAAACTGCTGAATCAGCAATGTTTGTATTTTATGGATGGAATTTTAATCCCAAAACATATGATGAAAACCAATGTGAGATTATCTTTGCTAAATCAAGATATGGAAAACAAGGTTCAATAGATATGGGATTTAATGGTAACAAATGTTCATATTATGAGAATATAGGAGAAGCTTCCAGTTAGAGAAAAGAGAACAGTGGGGGCCTCGAAAGAGGCTTCCTGCTGGAATTGCTATTATAGAAAAGAAAAACAGATGTCATTATTCGGAGAATGTATGTATTTCGTTAAGATTGGTGAAAAGCCAAAAGAGATACCAGATGATATTGTTAATAAAGGATGTAAATACCATATATTACCAATAATACATAAGCTTATTACTGTATTTGATGGAAAACCCATGTCCCCGGATGAATAGTATCATTTCCCGGGGGTTAAAACTCGTACTTAATGTCGAGTGCAAAAACTAAAAGAAAGGAGTTTTCGTTGAAAGCGATTCTAGCTATAGACCCAGGAGCCAGAGGTGGCGTCGTGGCGATGACAGAAGATGGAATGATTGAGTGTTCAAAATGCCCAGCTAGTACTGGAGAGATGTCTTTAATTATTAGTCATATTGTTAATGAATGTTATGTAAAAGATTATAATCTGATTGCATATATTGAAAAGGTTCACGCCTTTCCTACTGATGCAAGAAACAGTGCTTTTAAATTTGGAATGAATTATGGTATGTGGTTAGGTATGCTAGCTTCAAGTGGGGTTGTGCCTATTAAGGTTACTCCTCAGAAATGGCAAAAAGCATTTCAACCATTATCTAAGATTAAAAAAGATAGGAAGAAAGAATTACGTCAGATAGCTTCTGATATGTTTCCTAAAGTCAAGGTAACTTATTTAGTTTGTGATGCCTTATTAATAGCAGCTTATGGTATGTCTTATGATAAAGACTAAAACATATGGAACAAATTTAATAGGAATAACTTATTGGGAAGCTGGTCAATGGATGAAGTGTATAGAATTTAATACTTTTCTTATTAATATACATTTTACAATAGATATAACAGGACAAATAATGTTAACAATTGGATTACTAAATATAATTTATTTTAGCTTTGCTATAGGAACAAACGATGGGGCTTAAAGCCCCATTGCTTTGTGCAATTTGCTAAGTTCTGATTGAGTTCTTGCTAAGTAACTAGGTCTTCTTCTTCTTGAAGGAGCAGCAGCTCTTCTTTTTCCTTTAACAGATATTCTTTCACCAAAGTGTTTACCAAGTCCCCATGGTTTTTCGTAAAAATGTCTCTTAGTCCAAGCTCTAGGATAAAGACCAAGTTCATGTCTTAATACTTCCTCAGCATTACCAGATACTATGGAAGGCCAATCTTTATAAACCCATTTAGAAACCTCAACATTAATGTGCTGTAATATTCTCTCACTCTTTTCTCTATCTGTCTTATTATACATATCAGTATATCCAAATATAATTTGAGCTAAATCATTATCTGGCATTCTGTACATACCCATAACATTCCCATAAAATATTAAATCACTTACAAAAGGACCACCTATAACTTGAGTAGCTAAACCACTACCATGAAATACCTTTTCAGCTTCTTCATCTGTATCTGCATTTAAGAAGTTAATCAAATCTTTTACTCTTTCAGCAGTATCATTCTCAAATAAATGTGATAAATCAAGGTTAATAGCTCCAGACAATAAGTGAACAAACCCATATATACCAGCATATCTCATTGAAGCCTTTACTTCAGGACTTCTATACTCACCAGCTGATATACTTTCACCTGCAGACCTAAACATATTCCATTGCTGATTGGCAAATGACATAGGATAATGCATAAACTGTCCTAATAATTGTCCAGCTGCTCCAAAGTTTCTTGAAGTACCACCTATGATAGGAGCTTTACCAAATGCTGAATACTCATATGCATATGTATTAACAGCTACAAGTGCTGCATTGGTTGCAATTCTTTCAGCTGCAACTTCACCTCTCAGTTGCATAAATTCAGGACTTTCTTTTAATGCATCATATGTCATCACCCATGTAGTTCTGAACATATTTTTTCTAATAGCATTCTCACCAATAGCATGGAATATAGCTAACTTACCTGCTACTTTAGACATCTGCTTGTCAATGGTTTGCCACTTACCATGTCTTCTAAATTTTATTTCTTCTTTATACTCATCATATGAAATACTGTTTTTATCTACACCAGTTGCTGGTAAAAGACCTTCTGTAATGGCTGCAGTACTAACATCCTTAAACTTAAATCCCTGTTTTTCTTCTATCTTATTTATTTTTGAAGACAGTTCAATATCTGTATTGTATCTGCTCATGGCATTTCCCCATGTCTTATACCCTACAGCCGCTAAATAGTGATTAGCTGATAAGAAGTTCCTTGCGGCACTAGTAATACCAAGACCCAGTTTAGATGCAAACTCAGCAGATGTGATAGCTTTGACTATATTATTTATTGCAACAGGTCTATCAATATATCCTCTTGTTGTAACAGTATACATATCATTAATATAATCCCTCATGTTCTTATAAAATCCTTCTTCCTCACCAACAACTTTTAGTTTCTGAGTTAATCTAAGGTACGCTGACTTAACATGATGTATCTTATTAAAAGCAATAGTATCCTGAGCATATCTTTTCATTACACCTATTGGATTCTTTTCCCAAGCAAGTGTTAAACCTTCTTGCATCATCCTGGCTCTACCTCTATGGATAGGCTTTGACTTCCCGAAGTTTTCTATAATTTTATCAAGACCACTAGTAGCATCTTTTAAATATTCAATTTGTTCTTCTGGACCCCAACCTGACCTGTCTTCATTTTGTTCTTTATTTTCAAACAATACATTAATTTTATCTCTGACTTTTCCATATTCTGTGATAAGATAGTGAGGGAAATATCCTTCAAACTTTTCACCCTTAGCTCTTGCCTCTCGGAGAGCCTCTATTGTATTTTTATCCATCTTAGATTCTAAACCTTCAGTCACCTCTTTCAACATCTCCTTAGTTCTCATATATGCTCTACCTAGATTTGTACCAAGGTGTACCTGTGATGGAGTCTCTGTACCAAAGAAAGAAATAGCTACAGTATTAAGAGATTCATTTAATCCTTGTATTGTTACCTTCCCCATAGTATTAAAAAAGTCTCTCATTTCGTTACCTGCATTCATAATATGCTTAGATATTCTAACCTCTTTACCATCTATTGTTTCAGTCTGTTTACCATCTTCAATATAAGAAAGTAACTTACCTACAACACTACCAGCATGCTTACCAGCAACATCTCCTAATCTAGAATTAATTTCTTGTAGCTTTTTTACGTCTCCTTCATTCCTAGCAATAATTAAAGCTTCCCACAATCCATCTATCTCAGCAAGATGAGGGTCTTGTTTGCCTGTAAATCTTGCAGCTTTATATGCAGCAGCTGATATACCAGTCTTACCTTCAGCCTCAAGTAAAGCCGCTGTTAAATGCTTTGATACTTTATCTACACCAGTAGCATACTCAACATTTTGATTTCTTTCATAGTTAGATACTCTAGAGAGATTCTTTAAAAAATATGCTACTTCAGGGTATCTATTAGCAACAGCCTGCCTAGGTTTAAATATTGTATCGAACCAACTAAGTTTACCAGCTCCTATATCTCTGTCTAATCTATCAAGTCTACTAACTAACCTCTTAAATTGTGACTGTTCAATAGGAAGAGCGGGGTCAAATGGTTTCCTGAGAACTTGCATTGCTATCTCATCAAGCATCTTATACCCAAAAGACTTTTGTTCTTTAGAAGTATTAACGCCTGGAACTTGCATACTATTCCCTTCTAATTCAAGTGCTCCGTATCTCCCCAAAATATTCTTCCAACGCTCACCTTTATTCCAATATTCTTCTACCCTCTCATATCTATCTATTTGGTCAGAGATTTCTTTTCTCATTGGTCCACATGATGAAAATGTACTCATATTAATACTCCATTATAAAGTTTTTGCTAAGCATTTAAGAGCATCTCTTGCCTGTTTACCAAAAGTTCTTGCAGTAGAGAACATATTATTAGGGTCTGTACCAGTACTATTAGCATAAGTTTGTAATTCTATTAGTGCATCTGTACTACCCCAAGGTCTAACAAGCTGCCTTGATACAATAGGTCTTCGTTTTAATTGTTCAGGTCTTATACCAAACTCAGTATTAAGAGCCATCCTTAGAGAGAAATCAGAAAATGTAGTTAGTGGTCTATATAATATATCATTAACAACTCTATGATGGTCACCCAGCTCCTTTAAATGTCTTGGTAAAATTCTTGTATCTTGTGAGAATAACCTTTCTTTAAATCCCTTTTCAATTTCATCTAAATCCCCACTTCTATCAGTAAATGCTCTATAAAAAGCAGCCTTTCTTTTTACATAATCATGAACAATAACCCGACCTTCATCACCTAACTGTCTTAAATAAAATCCTGTCACACCCTTAAAAACAGCCCTGTTCTGTATAAAAACAGGGATACTAACATCCTTCATACCAGGTATTCTTGCTTCACCTCCATGCAACGGCTCAACCATAGTAAGTAATTCAAATATATCAGTTAGTCTATCCTCCCTAATTTCGCTAGGTAAATTATTAACATATTTAGACATCAATACTCTCATCAAATCATTTATCTTCCACCCGTCAACAGCAAATGTCATCTTTTTATCATTGGGATTTCTTTTAAGATTTTCTTTTAATTGGCTACCATAATCCTTTAAGGCTGTCTTTACAATATCTATATCATTATAAAATTGGTCAACTAGATTTCTATCTTTATCTTCAAAAGGTACTCTTAAACTTTCAGGAGTGAGTGTAGTAGACGCTGCAAATGCTGATAAACCATGTAAGAACTCAGTTTTATCTGTAGAAATATTTCTAATAGGATTTTTTAAAACAACAATCTTTTGATTACGACCTATAAATAACTTCTGAGGGTCTCTACCTCCATAAGTACCTTTAAGCCTTTGACCACCTTTCAGCATTTTATATTCAACATTCGCAAGATTAGTTATATTATCTGCAATATCAACTTCATAAACAACTACATCCTGCTTGTTTCTATTCTCATACCAACCCCCTCTCTTACCTCCATTTTGGATTTGAATCTTAGCCCAACCACCTTCATAATCTTCTTCAAGAAATAAATTCTTTTTTGCCGCATCAGAATGGAGAGATTGATTTTTAACATGGTTTAATATGCTTTGAATCCTATGCATCCTATTTGCTGTTACCTCAATATCATAACTGCTAGTATTCTTATTTCCCTTTAAATACTTTAAATATCCATCCTGACTTCTAAGCTCCTTTTCTAACACTTGCCATAGAATATCTCTTTGTTGCTGTTTTTGTATCTCAGAAGGACCACCTTCTGCCCTTATCCTATTCTGGGCTTTATCCCAAAGTTTTGTTATATCTTGAACATCAGGGCTAAATGCTCTTAAAAAGATATAGCTATCTATTAAATCTCTAGCTGCTCCACTATAATTAGAATACCTTTCTCTTGATACAGCTTCATCTGCATGGTCATAGATTGTCTTGTTATCATCACCAGGTGAAATACCATTAAGAACAGACAATGCAGGTGTAAGCTCATAAAACATCTTTTCATTAGCAGCACGAGTAAAATTATGTGTAACAAATGATGGTTCTAAAGCTTTATAATTAAATTGACCCTTACTAACATCTGAGGCAAGCCTATCTATATCTCCATAATGACCTTTATTATACCTTACCATTAAATCAAATAAAGCAGTCGTCATTGTATCTTCTTTTCTATATTTCCAAGCAAGTCTATTAAATAGAAACTTAGTAGGTTCTTTTCTAAATCTATTTATAGTATCTTTTATATCTGAATACTCCCAATGCTCAGGAGCTCTCTGTCCTGTCTCATCAAATATACCTGAAAAAACTCTACCAGCTTTACCCATGACATTTATGGACTCAATATATAAATCTTTTAGAACTTCTCTATGTGAATCAGATAATTGAATATTCTTCTTCGTTCTTTTCCACTCCCTTTCTATATTTTTTTGGTCCAACCAAGGGAACATACCTTTTATAGCGTCATCCTTAGATAATACACGATTAGATAGAATTTTAGGTAAACCTTTATCAGGAGAAGGTCCATAAGATTCATTCCATTCACCAAATAATAGCCATCTTAATATCTCATGGTCTTTCATAAATGCAGCTTTATGAGGATTCTTATGAGGGTCAAATATTAATGATGCTAAGTTGGAGACTCTCTGAGACATATATCCCATAGCAGCTTCACTCTCAGGTGTTATTTTTTCAAAATTATTAGAGTCTGCATATTTGTCTTTGAATTTTTTTCCTGAAAGAGTAAACCCAGTCTCTCTTAACATAGCTAAACTATAATTCAACCTATTAGTTCTACCTATTAAGTACTTATTCTGTACAAGCTCTTTCCTTCTTTGAGCTGCTCCATCTCTTTTATCATTACTAGAGACTGAAGTCCCTGGTTTAAAATCATTATTTAATAAGTCTACTGGACCTGCTTGTAAATTTTTAGAAGGAGGTGTCTGAGGTTCAACATTATATCCAGCATTTCTAATACCCTTATGCATTAATGAGACAGGTGCATCTAAATAAAAAAACATTTTATCTACATCAAAGTCACCTTGATGCTTTGTAAACACATCAAATACATTTGCACCAATGACATTACCAAAAGACTTCGCATAAACTCCTTCTAATCTACTAATTACAACGTCTGAATAAGACTGTGAAGGTACCCTTAATCCTGGAACTGCCATACCTATGCCTAATTCAGAAGCCAACTCAGTAAAATCATATAATTCTTTGCTAGTTTTAAATTTAGAACCTCTACCAAAATTAGCTCTTAAAATCCTTATAACATTATCTGTTAATCCTTCTTCAGTACTTCCTATATGTAAATGAGCATTTTCAAGGTCAGACCTAAGCTCCTCAATCATTGGATTGCCATCTTTATCTTTTCTAAACCTCAGAGATAATAATTGATACAAATCAACTACTGATAGGTCTCTAAAATCTAAATCACCAGTATCATCTTCCTTCCTAGTGTTTTGAACCAAATCATGCAAACGCTTACTAAATTCTTTAACACTTAATGCTCTGCCTTTTTTACCTTCTTCAGCAGAAAGAATAAAATTTTGTTTTGTTGGGTCTATATGGTCGCCAGCTCTAAAATAAATATCTTGACCTTGGTCTCCAGTATAAATAAAATTAATATCATTTACAGTCCCATAAAGTCCTGTTCTAGTACCCATCTCATGAGGAATTTTCTTGCCTCCAACTCTGAATTGCCTTCTATTACCTCCTACTTCGCCATATGAAGGTAAACTAACATCAAATTCAGGTATAAGAACTGATACGCCAGCTCCGGGTTTCTCTACAGCACCTATTAATGCACCTCTTGCTTTGTGAAATACTCTTTTAACTTCTCTCTTAATAAACGTGTCGGAAGCATCCATACCAATCTTAAATAACTCCATTGCAAGACCTCCTCCACCAACATCAAGGTCATACCCAGTCTCTTTGGCTTGATTAACTAAAGCATTTATAATACCAGTTCTTCTATAATCATTTAGACCAACAGCGTCATTAGCTAATTGCTTTATCTGGTTTTCCAATCCCATATATGTTGAGTAATCTCGACTATCATTAGCACTCATTCCAATAGCAGCAACAGGTACAACCTTGGCTGGGTGTAATGCCCTAGCGCTATATATTACACCAATAGAACCGATAGGTAATTTAAAATTATTTTTCATATCAACAGCATCTACAGCATGCTGGAATATATTGCCAATAGGTAATCCTTCTTGTAAAGGCATCTCGCTAATTCTACCTGAAAATGACTTAGCAGCTGACTTGCCCATCATAATATCAATACCTTTTTTATCTAAATGTTCTGCTACTCTGGGGTCATATACAAAATTAGTTTTACCTATTAATGTTTCATTAGTCTTACCACCATCAAAGAAAGAATTAGTATTATGACTAATTACAGGCTTAACACTAGCAAACCCATCTCCTATATGAAACCCATTCATTCCAAAAATAACTCTAGCTGCACTGGTACTAAGATAAGTAACACCATCCATAGCAGATGTACCATCATCAATCTTAGTTAATTCTTCTAAACTTTGCTTTCTCCATGATAATACATTAGTAATCTCATTCATTAATACATCGCTCTTAATAATTTTAAGCAAGTCATCTCTTTTTTTCTTCTTAGCTAGTCTTCTTTTTTCTTTTGCAATATCAGCTTTTCCTACAGGAGCAAGTCCAATTGGCTCAGGTTTTTCAACTAACAATTTTTCTATTAATTCTATAGGTGTAACTGTTTTATCTAATTTTAAACTAGCATCAAATATATCACCCACATCAATACCAGCTTCAGCTAAGATTGATTTATCAAGACCTTTTTTACGAAGAATCCTATTTAATGATTTTTCAATCATCTCCTTATATACAGTATTAACAAGATTGCGAGAACCAAATATAGATTCTACACCACCAACCTTTTCATCTGCTATTACAGAAACATCAAAATTCCAATCCTTATTCCTAAATTCCTGTAATGATTGAAGAAAATTCATTTGACCTTGTATTCTGCCTTCTGGAAGTTCAATGTGTTTACGCTGAATATCTAAAGCTAAGTCTTCGGATACATCCAATAATATCTCACCAAGCTTGGAAGAAAGTCTCCCGGCATTCTCACCTTGAGCAACTATAGAATATTTAAATAAGTTTGCATTAGCTTTCATCATCAATTCTACATCACCTCCATGCTCAAATAAAGCATCATGCCCTGACTTGTTGCTAAAATCATAATACATATGCCTTAAGATATCCCTAGCATCTTCAAAGCTAATATTATCTACGCCATCAAATCTTTTAATAATATCTTTGAAGGCTTTTTCAAATTGAGATGCAGCAGCTTTATTGCCATTAGTAGCAACTCCTTCTTCACTTATATACTCTTTTTCTTCTCTAATCCATTTAAGCTTCTCCTTATACCAAAGCTTAGCCTGTTCTTTGAAATCACCTTTACTCTCTTGAAGTCCATTCATATCAATTAAGACATCATGACCTCCAAAATCTACTGTAAATGCCTCAAATTTAAATGCTCTACCTCTCTTCTTTGCAGCTTCTGCTATAGCTTCTATATTAGAATTTTCTCCGAATTTCTTATTGGCTTCATTTATAGCCTCAGGTGTAAGCTCTGATGAAAGACCATCTAAACTCCTTATAAGAGCTTCATAATCAAATCCTTCTTTACTATCAATATCCCTTAAAAATCCATCTATTATAGCATTCCTGGAAAGTCTTGAAAAATATATATTTGGAGTATCAGTTGTTTCATGTACATCCTTAATAGTATCTGTCCACCATGTCATAAAATTATCAAGAGGACCTCTAGACCCATGCATCTCCTGCTCTTTTAAATCTTTTTTACTATCATCATATCTTAATTCTTCCTTCTTTTCTGTAGATACTAAAGTATGTAATAGCTTAGGTAATTCTTCTATTATAAAATCTGCTACTGACACATCCTCCTTCTTCTCAACAGACTCTATCATTCTATTGATAACTTTTTTAATATTGTCTACACCACCAATTGGAGATGCAATATCAGCCTTGTATGCTGAAAGTATTTCCTGTTTTAATTCTTCACTAAATGCTTTGGTTTTTTCATCAACAAATATATCACCATATTTTCTGGCGATTGTATTAGGACTAATAGTAAACTGAATTTCCCTAAGACCTGATAAATAAGACTTAGCTTCTTTTTCAATCTGTTTATTTAAAGCTTCTAATTGGTCTTTATCAAGAGAATCAAATGATCCTGTTAATGTTTTTACAACAATTTTTTGAAAGTCAGAAAATCTGCCTTCTTTCTCATATCTCTGTTCTATCTCTTCAAGAGTCTCACCTCTTTTACCTTTTTTAATATTATCTAACAGACCTCTCTTTAATCTTGCATAAGCAATACCAGCCTTTAATGAAGTATCACCACCGAAACCCTGAATAACATCACCTATAAGCTTATTCATTTCTTTCCTACTATCCCAACTACCATTAGTATTAAGAATTTCTTTTAATGCATCCATAGCATTACCAAGCTTAGTTTTAGAATCAACAAGTGTATTTACATCCGTTTGACCATAGTCTGCTTTATCAATATCTGCTAACTCTTCAAGAACTTTAATATGAGCTGCAGCTTTCTCATGAACCCTATTTAATATTTTAAGTTCGTTCTCAGTTAAACCATCTCTCCTAGCATCAAGATTATCTCTTAAAGCCTGAGTCATTCCTTTCATATGTTTCAGATTATCTATTTTATCAGCATCAATCATAGACTTTAAAAACCCATCTATAGAAGACCATATTTCTGTTTCTTTTAACCTATCAACCACAGACCTTAATTCATTCTTAGACTCATTAGATTTCACGCTTGTAAGCATAACTGCATCACTAACATACTTTTCAAAATCTGTCAAATCTAACATTCTTTTAACATTTTTACCTTCAGCAATATCCCTTATATTAGGGGCTTCACCTGAAAAATAAGCACTTAACCCAATATCTGTAACCAATCCCTGAAATCCCATTAGCCTATTATATACTAAATTTCTATAATCTTTTACTACCTGTCTTATCTTACCTTTGTTCTCAGGATGCTGTTGAAATAAAAGGTCATTAACAGCCTCTGGAGTTGGAATAACTATACTTACATCTTGACCTACTAGTCGAGGCTCAAGAGCAACACCTTCATCAAGAGTGTGCTGTAGTAATGCAAAATCCATTTTTGAAATCTTTTGAGTATCAATCGCCCTCTCATATAAATATCTTCTAAGCTTACTAGACACCTCACCTGAACTTAATATTCCACCTACATATCCAGCCTGTTTCATTGACTTTAAAAGAGCCTGACCTTGAGCAAGTGAAATAGGCTTAGGCTCATTAGCATCTGAAGGTGTCATGTTAGAACTATTTCCTAATGGAGTATACTGAGCAAGATTATGAACTAATTGTACTACTTTCATTATCTGTTCAGTTTCAGCCTTCTCATCTACACTTCTCTTATCCCATTCAGCCTTATCCTTACCTTCGCCTTTCATTAGAATCTCATCACCATTTTCGCTATCGGCACCAGTATAAACTCTCCAATCTCTAGAAAATGATGCACCAAATATGTCTTTTACAATATTATATACTTGCTGATGTTTCTCAGGTAACTCCTCAATTCTATCACCATTAACAATGCGAACAAGATTCTCCATTAGGCTTCTTTCTTTAAGTCTAAAAGCATTATCCCAAACAACATCAAGATTATTAAAGTCTATTCTTAGATTAACATCTTCACCTAGAATACTTCTAGCATAATTGTCCTCAAATCTATGTGTTTCTTCAGCTAACTTATCCCACTTCCCTTCTTTATTAAAATCTTCAGCTTTAATCTCAGTTTCAGTACCTTCAGCCCATTTAGCTTTACCCTCTTTAACTAACTTATTAGCAACATATTCATATTTATTTAATTCAGCTACGTCAGTCACTTGACCGCGTTGAATTTTAGGAAGATTTATTATCCTAGCTTCATCTGTACCTTCATTTTCAATAATAATTTCAGCTGCATTTGGACCCATCTCACCAATGGTCTTTAAATAATCAAAGAAGAACTGATAATGGTTGTTCAAGATAGTCTTATCAAATATCTCACTGCGAATGGTATTCCAATTAGAATCAGATATACGCTCAAATGTACCATCAGCTCTTTGTCTAATAGTAATATTACCTATTTCTCTATTTAGTTCTTGTCTTTCAGACTTTGTTAAAAATTCCAGCATATCTCTACCATCAATCTCCCTGGACTTTTTATCTTGATTTGAAATTATCTCACTAGACTTAGAAGCAGACCATATATCATATCCCTCTATAAGATTTTTATCTTCAACAGCATCTAGTTCTGAATCGTATTTACCATTTTCACTCTTAGCTTTACCCTTAGCCATAGCTTTATTCATTACTCCAGTTATTTCTCTACCTGATTTAATATTCTGATAAGCTAAAGCATTTATGCCCTTTCTAATATCAGTCTGCGAAAAGGAATTAAAATATAACTCAAGTATATCAGCATCAAAACCCATCTCTCTAAGCATTGCTAACTTACCTTGATACTCTTCACTATAATGAACCTGATGGGGGAATCTTCCTTTAACATCTCTAGATAAAGGCTTCCTGTTTCTTGTAAAGAAAACACCTGTTAACATATGAGTAGCTACTGAAGCTGGGTCTTCTTTTAAATGATGCATAAACTCATCACCAAAGAATCCTTGGTGTATATCTCCTTGGGCTAATGCAGCTTCATTAATTGCTCCACCAAAATACATACCTCCAGCTACCATTCTTGGAAGAGAATATGCAAAATTCTTAGCCTCTTCGCCAACAAACATCTTCCTAAAATCTTTTCTTGCACCTAAATACCAATCATCTAATCCAGCTACAAGCTCTGCTTGTGATACACCATCTGATAATCCCTCTTTATTCCTAATCCGCATCTTAGAGTCACTAACTTTACCAACCTTCCTACCAGGCATTTTGTATTTAATATAGTCATAGTAAGTAGTAAGCTCATGCTTAGACATTTCACCATACTTAGGCTTTTTCATAATACCAGCTATATCTTTATAATTCTTAATTGTCATAGCACCTGAAATACCACCAGGTATAGCTTCTATCAACGGAAGAACAGCGGCAAACATAGCAGTACTCTTTGTTATCTCTCCAGCGCTTCTAGGTACATACCCATCTTCTAACTGTCTATGCAATATTTCATCTACAGTATTATATATACCAAAACTTAACATCATATCAGCAAATCTACCTGAATATCCAGCTACTCTAGCCCTTAACCATCCTGGCGTACCAGCTCCCAATCCATGAGTAATCCAAGCACCAGCTGTATTTAAATGTTCTCCTTTTCCTAGTCCCTTTACAAAATTATTTGCGATTGTATTAATCATATCATCTGTCATGCCTGCGACATCTTTAAAATCATTCTTTAATCCAGCTCTTACATTTCTTTCAATCTGTTTTTGAAGTTGTACGCTTTGTTTAGATGTATGAGAAAATGTTCTAGGTAACCACTTCTTAGGTTTGTCAGGAAATAACGGTCTAAAGAGACCTCTTCTTGAAGACCCCTCATCAACAGCTTTGTTCATTGTCTTGCGAATGGATTTCTCAGAGGCTTCATTTAATGCTTCTTGAGCCCCTTTCTTAGTTACACGCCTTCTTGCATCTTTTACTCCAGGAATAAAATTCTTAGCACGAACAGTACCTGTAGTTCTGGTAGCTGCTCTTGCTACACTCTCACCTATAGATTTCGTACCAGCATTAGCAGCTGCACTTCCCATTATTCTAGTTGAAGATTTAGAAAGAGCCTTAAAAGGAAGAGCTGCTAATTTGCCAGCGTATCCAATAGGAATTAAGAATCCAGCAGCTTCACCTATAATACCTCCTACTTTTCCCCATCCATTAGTTTCTTCTAAATCATAAGGAGTCCATCCTTCATTAGCGGCTGCTATACCATAATCAGGTAATCCCATAAATGCACTATTAGCAAAATGATATGCACCTGAGGCTAAGAAATCTATAGGACCTAGACTACCAGAAGATTCCTCTTCAACTTGTTTATTAGGATCAATTTCCCTCATACGAGCATAAGGTGAAGATTCTACTAGGTTTTGGGGGCTACGCGGAGGAGTTCTACTTGGTCTTTGACCACCAAGCCGCTTCTTTTTCTCTTCCTCTTCCGCTAGCCAATCAGTAAGTACAGACATTATTTAAGAAGTTTTTTAAGTTCTTTAGATGCTTCTAATCTAGTCAATGCATCATCTAAAGCAGTTGCATCTATATCCTTCAATATTTCTCTTTGATAATTTCTATAAGTATCATAATTCTTATCTAAATCAGTTGAAGCATATGAATATGAAACTTTTCGTGATTTTTTATAATCAAATTGTTCACCAGCCTCTTTATGTTTATCTTTCAAAAATCTAAAATGCTCCTTTTGAATATAATTTTGAAACTCATCCTTTGTCATTTGACCTGCATAAACATGAGTAGCATATGCTCCACCATAACCGTGAGAGGGACTAAACTTTGTAGCAGTTAATGGTATTGGCATCATTTGTTCTCTGGTTAATTGTTTGCCTGATGGAGACTTATATGTACCCTGTAATCCCTGTTGTGAATTATAAACACTCTCTAACTCTTGAGAATTCAAGTCTTCTAATAACAAACCATATGCTTCATCCTTAGTAGCTTTGTCACCAAGACCATATAAATCTTTTATTTGCTGAAACTCTGCATCCTTATTAATCTCTGATTGCCTAAGATATTCAGTAGCAT
>Ga0208668_1000129_pt1 | contig 18486 bp, 17 predicted proteins | sample 18_taG_FD_184093 | JGI IMG/M metagenome (GOLD analysis project Ga0208668, IMG submission 184093) | Marine viral communities from the Subarctic Pacific Ocean - 18_ETSP_OMZAT15316 metaG (SPAdes) (version 2) | ecosystem: Environmental > Aquatic > Marine > Oceanic | place: Pacific Ocean | collected...
TGATGTACTTCCTCCATCACTTGATTCTTCAATGTCCATTATAAACATTGCATCAAATCTTGTTTCGCAAGCTGTTACTGCATAGTCTGTTACTAGTGGTTCTCTAATTCCAGGTATTGCTAACAGCTGGAATTCTGTTGCACTTTTGTCTGCCAATACATCGATTGCTCTTTTGTAAGCAGCAATAGTTGGTCCCGTAAATGATGCCACACCTGTAACTGTTGATGTTTCATCATTGGCTTCACGATGCGCAGCAATTGATGTTAACTCAGCTTTTTCTTTATTGAAAATATTAACGCCGTCAAAGCCTCCTTGCATAATTGTTCTAAACTTAAAGTACTGGATATTTTGTCCAGTTGCATCAGTAGCTGTGTCTAAGAAACGTGTATGACCAGCAGGCAATACACCATCTCTACAATACTGTGCTGTCGACCAATCAACTGCATTAGAAACTACCTTAACAGCAATCTTCTCTAAAGAAAAATAACCGTTTTGGAACGAATCAGCTTCATCACCTTCAAGTATAGCCTTTACATCACCTAAGTCTGGAAAGTAATTTGTCCAAGACTTAATACTCTTGTTAAGAACAAGCTGACTTAACTCTTTGTTAGAATCGTCACTATGTCTTTTCTTTGCAAATTTAACGCCCCAAGGCAAACTTGAATCAGCAACAAATGATGATCCAGATTTACGTGCTACTGACTTTACAAAATGCAAAGGTGAAACTACAAGATTATCAAAAAAGTCATCTACTAGCAACTTATTAGCACCAGCGCCATCATCGCCGCTTTCCTTGAAAATCTTAGAACCAGACGACCATTTAGTATTTAGCGATTTAAGACCACCAGCGCTAACAGGCAAAGAGTTAACTGGAACATCACCTTGTTTAACAAGATCGTGAACTTCAACTCTAACATAACTATTTCTTATTTCAAAATCGCCTGTCTCTTCCAACCTTTGCTTGTCTAAGTCTTTGTCAAAATTATAGAATACGTGCTTATCACCAATAATTCTAGCAATATAATTTCTACTATCTGGATCTAAATTAATGTTCTTCCAAGAAACTAAAATGTTTCCCTTAATAGGATCTGAATCAAAAGACTCTAGCGAAAGATCAAAAGAACCATACTTGCTTGTACCTGAACTTCTTACATTAGATACTAAAACTCTAAACCTTGTATTACCTGCTACACCTGCATCTAGAGAATGTAGTCTAAATAACTTATACGCACCGCTACCAGAAAGCGTTGTACCTCTATTAACTGTGTTACCTTTTCCAAACAACTGTGATGTTATCCAAGGTGATTCAGCGTGTCTGAATCTTGACTCAAAAGAATCGAAATCAGGAGTACCTGATAATGATGTTGCAGGTAAACAAAATGCATTAAGATAAGTGTTGGCGCCCGTTGAAGATGTATCACCAACTACTGCAGTTGATGTATCAATGTCCCAGAATGCGTATAAATAATGACCTTTTTCTTCTATTTTAGTAGGGTCTGTATTTAAAACATTTGAAAAATAATTTGATTTTTCTGGATCAAATGAACATACAAGTGAGGTAGGGTCGATAGAGCTTTTAAAGCCGTTTAAAACTAACTCAAAAGCTGTACCGTCTACTTTGCCTACCTGATATCCGTTTAAATTCTTCATAGGATCAACATCACCAAACAGCAATAATTCACCACCAGCAGCAGACGAGCCTAAAGTAGACGAGCTAAAAACAGTATACTCAGCTTCAGCGCCAGTAATTTGTATTGAAGGTACTACACCTTGCGGTGTCATCAAAACACCGCGAACAACAGGTGACTTAACAGATGCGCCTGTCAATGTCTTTGTGTGCAAGCTATTAACTAAAGTAGTTGTCCCTCCCAATAAAGTTTGAGTACCAACAGTTTGCGTTAAAACAACTTCATCACCTTCTTTTCTAGTAGAAACTAATGTTATTGTTTTTTTGCCTGAATTTGCGCCGCCAGTACCATCTGCTATTGTAAATACCAAAGAAGGATTAATTCCTGACAAGTCTGAAAATCTATATACATCAAAAACGGGAAGTTCAGCCACTGTATTATTACTGTTAAGTGCGCCCATTATTCGATCTGCTATTTGATCATTAGTACCTGTCTTTACTTGAATTACGTTTTTAGGCGCTGTTTCAGTTAAGTTTGCAACTACTGTAATTGTTAGCGTAACATCTGAAGTTACTGTTGATGGTGTCACTTCTTTAGGTAAGAATATAGTAACGATATCTCCATTAGCAGGCCCAGAAACTGTGATGGCATCAGTTAAAGATGCTGCAGTATTTTCTACTTGCACGCCTGCGTCTGTTAGGTATCTAGTTTTAACAGCATCAGACATATTTGCGCCAAGCATATACGTTCTTGACGCTTTTAGAAGACCTGCAGATGTCGGATCTGTTAGCTCCGCGTGCTTTTTAGTGTTGTAAATATTAGGATTATTTCTTAAATCACCGCTGTCGTCGTGAGAAATATGTTTACCTAATTTAAAACCTGCGTCTGTTACTTGATTTAGTGTTGCTTTGAGACCATTACCTACTCCTAGAACACGCATAAACGTGCCTGATTCTGAGTTTTTCATCCATTCGTTTAGCGCAAGCGGTCCAAATAAATTTGAATTGCTTGTTTTGTTAACCTCTAGCATATTGCCAAAAGTTTCGTTAAACTGCTGGATTGTTGCAAATGTTTTAGGGACAAATGCAGGTCCTCGCTTAGAAGGACCGACAACAGCAGCTGGAACGCCTAACGGTGATTGCTCTGGGTCTCTTACTTGCGATAAATCTATTTCTTTAAGAGTTACTCTTGCTGAGCCTTGTCCAGCCATATCTATATTCTCCTAGTGTTTATTCTTATATCTATATATTAAGGGAATTCAACACCTGAATTTGTAATTACAAAATCTATTGCAATAAATTCAACTGCTCTTGTTGGAACGATAATAATTTTACCGTTAAGTCTGTTATTGTCAACGTCTTCAGACGTATTATTCGTCCCATCCATAACAACTCTAAAGTCTTCAATACCTTGATTAATTTGAATACTTGCTAGTTGACTTGTTGCGCTATCAACAAAGTTTTGATGAGTTTTACTATTATTTTGCTCAAACAATAAACTTTGAGCTATTAAGCCTATTCTTCTTTTAACTTCTAAAACGAGTCTTCTTACGTTAACACGATCTAATGCTGTTCTTGCTAATTGAGAAGTTTTCTGTCCGAATATGACAAATTGCTTATTAGGGAAGTTTGCGATAGGATTAATCTTTGCTTCATAAAGAGTATCACGATCAGCTGCATTCAATCTTACATCAATTGATGTAATTGATTCCAACGCACCTCTACTAAATCCTGCAGGTGCAAACCAAGGATGTGATTCATTGTCTGTTTTGGCTAACGCGCCTAATGCGATTACCGAAGGTGGAACTTTAATAACTCTTCGGCTATTTATAGCTGCTTCATCATCATCTCCACTATCAAGTACTTTTACATCTGGAAAATATGATGCCGTATATGAAGAATTAACTTCTCTCAAATTAAAAGTAGAAGATGTTTCATCAACATCAGGACGTCCTGTCTCTACACCTCGAGAGTCAACAAAAACTCTTACACTACTTGAATCATATTGCTGTATGTCCATTAAATACAAAGCACTTCCATATTCTTCTACTCGATCTTTTACAAAGTCTGTAATGAATGGGTCTCTAATTCCAGGAATCGCTAGTATATTATGATTTACAACTAATTCATCCGTCATAACACGGACAGCATTTTTAAAAGATACAACAATGTTGTTCTGGTCTTCAGTTCCTTGCATAATACCCGACGAGCTATCAGTTCCAGAAAGACCGCTTGTAAATCCACCCTCTCCAGCTTTTCCGCCAGTTTCTGTTGAAGCAGATTTGTCTGTCATGTAAAAAGAATCACGATCAAATATATTCAATCCATCGAAGCCGCCATACATAGAAGCTGTGAATTTCGACATTAATGAGTATTTATTAAACTTAACAACGTCTTCACTCAAAAGCTTTGCCAAAGTTACTCTTTTAACATTACCGTCAATATTATCATCAGATCCCGCCATTTTAATCAGATTTTCTGTAGCATCGTAAATATTTTCATCACTTACATCTGCATTTCTAACGTAAACAGCGTTTTTAAACACATCATTAACGTTTCCTGAAATACTGCTTAATTCGCTCCCGCTTAACGCTACTTTAGCAAGAGTAAACTTGTTATTATTATGTGAATCTGAAAGTGCACCTGACGTTATAACATCTGTGTCTACGCCGAAAAACTTTGTATAGTTTGATAAAAGCTGATTAAACTCTTTTCCTTTATTTGCGTTATTTATATCTTTAACTCTTGTTGACATCAATCCCCAGTGAAAGTTAAAATTAACACTTTCAGAAGAAGAAGCGTCACCCAAGAATGTCTGGTCGTATGACGCGCCGCCAGTTCTTATATCACCAACTGTTACTTTAAATCTATACGGCAACGGTGGCAAAACTGAGAGATTTAAATTGAGGTTATTACCTAGCGTTGTTATAAATGTTGTGCCACTTCCTGCAGAATCTTTTGCAGCTGTATTTGAAATAATTGAAGGCAAGCCTCTAAAACCAAAAGGAAGCGCTGTTTCTGGCAACTCACGATTTAATACATCATCGCTCATTACAATTCGTATACGAGTCGATCTATTAGAAAAAGATCCTTCCCTTACAAGTCTTCTTTCATCTGCATCAGCTGCGTCAAAATTAAAGAAAATCTTTTCATCACCTATTACATTGGCAATAAAGTTTTTTGAATCTGGGTCCAGAGAACAATTATTAAATGTTTCATAAATAATCTGTGCATCATCGGTGTCTCTTAAATCTCTAACTACAACACTAAATGTACCAAATTTATTTGTTGGATCAGTGCTAGCAAGCATATTTTTAATTGATATCTTGTATTTATCGCTAGAATAAGCACCGTCATCTAAGGATTCAAAATGAAATAAGTCATATTCTTTTTTACCAAAAGGCTGCGAAATAAACTTTGTTGTTTGCGGCGTAGTGAATTTACTACTAAAATTACCGTAACTCTTAGCTTTTGCCTCGTTTAGACCACTATGAATACCAACATTTCCTGATACAACTTCTGCTACCTGAGAGTCTATAGGAAAATGTGCATACAACAAATGCTTTTTGTCTTCAAAAGAAAATGCATCTGTATTTAACACTTTTTGAATGTATTTGTCGCTATCTGGATCTAGTGAAATCTGTACTGAATCGGTGTGATTGGTTCCATCTGTAAATCTTAGGCTGAAAAGCCCAGAAACTGCTGCAGCATATGGGTTAGAAAAATCAAGAGTAGCAGCTACAGGTGAAATCTGTAGTTTATAATCTTTATGAGTAAAAATCATCGCTCGTATTAATTCTACACCACCCTCAACCATTGTGTTGCCAAGAGTAGCATCCGCGTTTGTTGAATGTGAATTATTGTCATTTAGAATACCAAGTCCGATATGTTCTACTTTATTTACTGCATGAACTGCTGTGATTAAAAAGGGTGATCCGCTAAAATCTGATGAAGATTTTGGAACCATTTTGAAACCTGCATTTTCTATACCTGCTCCTGACCTGTAGCCGCTGCCTAATGTTCTGCAAAACGTGAGTGCTTTGCCGTTATTTCTAAAAAATTCTGCCATTGCATGACCACTTAATCTATTGCGGTCAGGAGCTCCAAAAATTCGAATGTACTCTTCTCTAGAAGTTACTGTTGTTGGTACGAATGCAGGCCCTCTTTGAGAAGGGCCTATAAGTCCAGCGGGTGTTGCATTATTTCTAAATAATGGTCTACTGATTACTTCTATTTCTCGTTCGAAAAATCCTGGAGACTTGAATGTCTGCTCTGCCATGCTATTTCTCCTAATACTTAATTTATTTTCATAATATAATTATGCAATACAATATCTATTTATCGTTATTTGAGACATTAAAAATAAATTGAGCGTACTTTTGATCATACACAGTTTCCCCTAGGTTTTGGTTTTGCGCAACAACTGGGATTTTATTTCCTTTTTTATCTGTAATGAAAATCTTTTTGTTAGTTTTGTTTTCTGAGTTTCTATTTCCTATAGCATCTTCGCTAGAATCAGTTTTATTATACACTGTCGGTATATTATCTATATTATCTTGCATTGCTGTTAAAGAACGAATTGCAGGGATCCCAGATTGTTGTCCTATATGGTGGTCATTTTCTGACTTTGTATCATCAAATATTTTTGCATTTGGATCGTTGCTTCTAACACCTACTTCTTGATTATTCTGTATGTGATTAGAAGTTAATACATCAAAACTTATTTTGGGAGCGCTCACTATAGATTTAAGACCAACTTTACCGCCTTCAATGTTTGGTGCAAGAATATATCCGGTTGCATTAATTGTTAGTGTATGTTTAATATATCTTTCAGCATCTGTGAAGTCGCTATAATTTGTATCTTGACTAAAAGAGCTATCTACAAATGCGGGAAACCAATATCCTTTACGACTTTCTATTCTTATCTGTCTGCCTGGATTTATAGTATATGAACTCATTATTGCTGTTAATAGTTTGTTCATCTGTTGTGTGAAAGAAGACCATATAGTTATTTCGTAAGTGCAACCAAAATATTTGACTGGAGGTATTTCTAAAGTTTCATATATATTGTCAAGTTGAGGTTTAAGAGAATACTGCCCGTTTTGTCTTTTTGTCGTATGTTTAATACTGTTAAAACCTTCAAAGTTTTTTTGCTGGCGCCATTCTACGTTGTTATCTGCAATACGCCTTGCAATGACTTCAGGAAACATCTCGTTATTTGCCATTCCTTTTTGTGGAGTATTGTCAATAGCTCCTCTTGTTATTGAAACTAAAGGTAGAATAAGTGCACCTGTATTGTCTGTTATGGGCTTTTTGCGTCTTAGAATTGCAAATCTTTCTCCAGTTGCAAATATAACAGGTACACGCAGCTTTTCGCCTTTAAGCTCATGATAAAGAGGTAGCTGTTCATTAAACAAATCAAAGATAGCAACGTCTAAGTCTTCTAGACCGCAAGAAGGAATAACATAGTCATATGATCTCTGCGATTCTTCGTATCCAGAAATTATTTTATTTTCTTCTTCTTTAGTTTGATCGTATCTAGTTGACATCATTTATCTCCATAAAAAGAAGAGCCTACACCATTTATACTTTTAACACTATCATCTGGAGAAACTTTGCTCGGACCAGAAATTGGTTTTTCTAAAACGCTATCCTTTTGAAGTTGACGTATGTCGTGATCAGTTGTTCCCCTTTGTTGCTCAAATGTTGTCTGCATTGCGTCATCATCCGTATATCCTTCGTATGTTGGCCCAATTGCTTTCTTTAGTATATGTTCTATTCTTGTTTGCTTAGCATTTAACTTTAACGAAACAACACGCTCAACTTGACCATAAGCAATTTTATCGTAAATCAAGGATGTAATCTCAAAGAAGGATACACCGTAAGATATATAATCACCCTGTCTTATGTTTAAGTCTCTATCAATTAAATCTCTACCATGTAAAAATGCTGCGATTGTTTTTATTTGTTCATGACCAAATTGATTTGTCTTAACTTCAGAAGGTTGCCATTCAACCAAACATTCAAGTTCAATAGGCGGATTAAATATTTTCTGCATTGATTCTTCATAGACACTATGCACATTAGAAAGATCTTCTCTTACAGTATAATAATATATTTTTTGTCCTGCAACATCTTTTATTACTTCTTTAGTAATATCAGCAAAATAGTCAACTTCTCTTTGCCCAACAAATAATCTAGCCATAATTCTTATCCTATTATGATTGCTCTTCCGTTAGGAACAGGAATTCTTTTTAAAATTTGTGACATCGACTCCGATTGAGTTGCATCACCCTCTAATAATTTCTGGTATGTTAGCTTATCCAGAGTCTCTGCTAATGATTCTGCTAGTCTTTGACGATCTTCTCTGCCTTGACTTATTAATTCACTGCCATTCATTTGCAAGTCACTGCCTGGAATTGGGACTGAACTGAACTTTGATCTTGTAAGCCCTAATGTTTCTTTACATAATGCTAATGTGTATTGTCTTATCCAATGTCTAGACATTTGATTTATTTCACTAAATTTAATATTTCCAAAGGGAATATTAGATATATTTGAAACGCCGTCTATCGATTCGTCATCGTATGGTAAGTTAGGTTTAAAAGGATCAGCAGGAAAAGAAAACTTTACAAACAAATTCTGTGGGTTGTCTTGAGATGGCCTTGGAAATATTCTTAAGTCTTGTCCTTGTAATCTATAACTATAGTTACTTCTTCTAACTCTATTTGATATATCTAGCTGGCCGGCGCGAAGTAAGTCTTCAAAAACGGGCAGAACGTAAAAAACAGTTTCTGGTGTAAACGATTCAAAAGCAAATTGATTATTTAAATAGTTAACAGCTGATGTAGTATCAAAAAATCTATATGCAGCCTGCGGCGAAAAGTGAAATATTTCATTAACTTTTATTTTTGCTGTTGTAGCTGTTGGTAAAACGTCTTTCTTGTACTCAGGATTGAATATAGTTAATTGTTCTGCTGAAGACGCTGGGTCATATGCAGTTAGAGACAATTCTTTTGTTACATCTCCTACTTTATGTGGAACTATTAAGTCTGTATAGATATTGTAATCTTGTATACCAGACTTTAACTCTATATAACCACGTACAGAGTTTGAAACGCCGCCAACAAAAGCTTCTGACGCATATGGTTCTGCACGTCTTATAAGATATTCGTGTGTTTCCCTAGGAAATCTCTGTTCTTGACCGTGTGGACCTAATTGTTTGTCTAATACTGGAGTAGCTGTGACGTTACCTGCTTTGGCTTCAATTGCGCCTTGATGATATTGACCTTTTGTATTATGCAAGTTAAATCTTGGATCAGCAATATCTTGTATTGTTAACGGTTGTGCATCTTTTTGTGCTTGAGTTATATTATCACTTGTTTGACTTGCGTCTGTGTCTATGAAATAGTAGTCACCACTTGCATTTTTTTTAAATGTATTAACTTGTCCTGTTGACAGACCCATCAAGTTTGACATATAAACTTCAGCTTGATGAGCGTTAATCTGCTTTGAGAATTCTAATGCTGATTCTTCAAAGTTTGCCCATATCTGTTTACTTGTTAACTCTACTGATAATACGTCATCTCCTAAACGTCTTTTAACATATAATACAATACTATCTGCTTCTTCTATAAAGTGCAGATCACTATCATATACACCAAATGGTGTTGGCTGTGTTGTACTACTAAATGAAGCCATATAAAACTCCTATAATCTTTTATATACATATCTAATTATAAAAGTCTTTACTAAAGAATACGATTTCAAACAGCAAATACTAAAAAACCCCAAAGAGTATCTCTACTACAATGAGGTTTAATATTTCTTTTACAAAAACTTAATTATTATTTTAAACTTAAGTATGCGCTGGAGGTGCTGCCTTACCAGAAAGACCAAGAATAATCCAGCCTACTGTATCATTAACATAGTAAAGTGTAGCTTTATCACCTACATCTGCAAATACTATGGTTGCAAATCCGGTCTTGGTTGCAGGCGTCAAAGTTCCATCACCACCATCACCTGCAAGTATAATTTGCAATACTTGACCAGGTTTTCCGTTTGCTAAAGTAAGCGCTTCAGCACCGCCTGTTGTTTTATTTACAACTGCATGTGTTACAGGAATTGCAAGAGTTGCCCCAGCTACTGCTACTGTTGCTGTGTCTGACGGTGCTAAAGTGTGGAACATATTTGGTGAACCTTCACCAGTTTGCTGTACTAAACCTTTTGCAGGTGTATATTTCATTAATGGCATTAGTTATTCTCCTTAGATTTTTTAATTATACTAATTCTTTGTTCAATTTGTTCAGCAGTGAGTCTGCCTTTATAGTCTCTTAAAAGTCGCTCACGAAGAGCTTGAAATTCATCTTTTTGTGTGGGTTCTGCTTTTGGAGCAGGCTTTGCAGCAGCTGGCTTTGGAGCCTCTTTTTTTGGTGCTGCCGGTTTTTTGCTCTGCTTTGGCGCAGGCTTTTTTTCTTCTGTCATAACTTCCTCCTTTTCGGATAAACTTGTCCGCATGATTCCGATGCACTGGCGGGGTCAGCTGTTATGTTCGCATCGGGCCTAATGTTATATATTACTAAAAAGGTGCATTTTTTACGTGCACCTTAATTTATTTAACGTTAAAAATACGTAATAAGTTAATATTACTCAGAATCACCAGCAGGTTCTGTATCAACATCTTCTTCAACAACCTCATCAGACTCAGGCATACTTACTGCTTCAGCCTCGTCACCACTCGCATCATCAGCTTGTGCCGCAGCTGCTTGTCTCTCTTGCTCCTCACGTGGCACAAGCCTATCAATTGCTTCTTGTAATGTTGCTGCGTCTTGCAAAGAAAACGCGCCACGACGTTGCGCTACTTGTATTGCTGATAATAAAACGTTAATTGACTGTACTTGCTCTGGGGTTAACTGCATTTTTTAATCCTTCCATTTAATTAAATATTTTTTATTCGCGATTAAATGCAAGTATAATATATACACGAAAGATTAAATGTACACCTCAAAGATTAAAATAATTGATTTTTTAGCGATTACGACGTCTTCTGCGAGACTCTGCTAGTCTTTGTTTCTTTTCAAACGCTGCATACTCTTCACGAATAATTCTATTTAAATATTCTGCAGTTATTTGGATTGGGTTCTCATTAGTACCCTCAGACAATCTTTGACTATCATTAAGCTTTGTCATTTCTTCTTTGATAATTCTTCTTAACATTCTTGATGTAAGTTTCATAAAAATCTCCTTATATTAGTGTTAATAACTATATCTAGTCTTTTCTTTTATTGATTTCTTGCTCTAAAATAGTAAGTTTAGTATCTATCTTTGCCAAACATACCTTTATCTCTTGCACAGAACTAAGTAACTCTTGTAATACAACTTCAGTTTGCTTTGCTCTAGATTCTAATGCGTTAACTCTTGCTTTTAAATCTGCCATCTCTTCAGCATTTTTTTTTGAATCTTTATGCCAAGAATAAAACAATCCCATTATAGATAACACAGTACCTACTGATAATATTAAATTTGGTTCCATACTAATAACTCCTATTACATAAATTAATTATGACGCTGTGATTATATTTATTTTTTAATTGACATAATTAGTACGCCTAGTCCTAGTCCTGCAAATGCCGTGATGCCTGAAAAGATTATTTTTTTTCTTTCTTCACTTTTGACTTTTTTAACTAAGCTGTTTTTTTCTTTCAAGAGAAGCTCGTTTCTATCTTCTACATCTTTAACTCTGTCATTACAGTCTTTTTGACAACTAATAATTTCTTCATCACAAGATGCACCTGTTGCTTCTACTAAAGACCCACAGCTTTCTTCTGTTTGAAGAAGAATATTTTTAATTACTTTTCTATCATCAAGTGTTAAAATGTAACCTTGATGTTTTGCTACTTCACCTTTGTATATAAAAGACGAAGGCCTAAATCTTTGCTTTATAACTAACTCGACTGTGAGTGGTTTTGTGACTAGTTCTGTTCTACTCTCAAACTTTAAAACAGGAACTTGAGCAAAAGCAAAAGTTGTAGTCATAACAAAAGTCATAAATGAAACAAATATATTTTTAATCATTTTCTTTACACTCTCCTCTCGCAACACATATTGCGCAGTGTGTTTCGGGATCAAAGTCACTACCTTCAGATGCATCTGATATCTTTAATGCACATGATGCATTAAGTTCAAGTCTTAAATCTATAAGAGCTTTGTCTTTTTTCTTTCTACAGTCTGTTCTAGACAGAGCAAGTTGTTCTGTTACTGTGTCTCTATCATTTTCAATATCTTTACATATTGTGTCTTTATCACAGTTTGATGCAGTAATTCTTCCGCCTACAAAAGAAAATATTGAAATTGCAAGAGCAGCAAGCGCTGTTTGAATTGTTTTATCTCTAAGTAAAGATAAAAATTCTTTAACATTTTTTAAATCTAGCATTTTTTTACTCCTAAGTTAATTTAATTATAAAATATACTTACTATTATTATAATTAATAGGAATTTTTAAAACAAAAGGAGTTTTTTATGAATATTAAAGCAATTTTACTTGCTCTTATGATTGCACTTACATCAATGTTTGCTGCTTGTGATGACGATGATGACAAGGATACCGAAGAGCCTCCCGTTGCTGGTGAAGTAGTGGGTGGTGAAGAAATGAATGACGTCGATAGCGGCGTTGAGGAGGAAGAGGAGGAAGAGGTTTGCGAGATGGAGGAAGGTTGCGAAGAGACTGAGGTTGTTGAAGCTGGTGAGGAAATGGAAGAGACACAAGCGGGTGAAGAAGAGATTCCAGCTGGCGAAGAAGAGGTTGAGGTTGTTGAAGCTGGTGAAGAGATGGAAGAGACTACCGAAGACGCTGGCTCTGAAGAGGAATCTTCTGCAGGAGAAACTGTTGATCCGGATCCAGCTCCTGAAGCTGGTGAGTCAATGCCTGGTTAATAATATCTATTTTGTTTTTGCGGCTTAGCTGCTTAAATTGATATTCTAACTTAGAAGCGATGGAGCGATTCATCGCTTTTTTTATATACACAAATCGACAAGGCCCTCTTCCCCTAGTATACTTAGCCCCTCCTTTAATCTCTCCATTATGCTGTTTCAATCTTCTAACAAGATTTGTAGTTATACCACAATAAAGACTTGAGTCAGCGCAGATCAAAACGTATACATACCACATTGTTTTTTATACAAACGTTGCTTAAAAGAATCTAGCTCTTTTTTACTTTATAATACTTTTCTTTAGATATTGTCGGGCTAAAAAATGCTAATCTGTTTCCTTCTGGATCTGTTATGTGAAAAGAAGCGTCACCCCAAGGGTTTTCTATTAACTCACCAATTTGTATGTTTTTTCTTTGCATTTTGTCATAAAATTTATATACATCATTTACTTTTACTGATAATGATATGTTTCCATTAAATGTCTTGTCATAGTAGTTGTGTCTATGCTTAGAAAATAATTCAATAAGATTTCCACCCAAATTAATTTGCGTACCATTACCATCAGAATATCGCCAATATCTTACAACAGGAAATTCTAGTATCTTATTATAAAATCTAACCATTTCTTGCATATTCTTAACATAGATATGGACTCTTACTTCTTTCGAATAAGCATTCCAACTCTTTCCTAAGTCAATACCTTCATCTTTTGCAACCTGGACTTCAGACTTTGTCGGGGAAGTATTAATACTCTTTTTAACAACATCTTTTTTATTGTTTTGATTTAAAAAACTAGTCATACTTAACTTTCTTTCTTTTCGCCGCCTAAAGGATATTTCTTCCAAGCAAACTTTCCTCTTTTTTCTATATAATCTTCAAAATCATCACAGTTCCACGCTTCTTGCTCAAACCTTATGGAAAGGTAAGACTCACGCGAAAACCCTTTTCTGCTTAAAACTGCAGCCCACAGATAATCAAATAAATATATCAACAAAAATCCAATAAACCAGAGCTCTCTATACTGTAAATAATGTATTGTTTCGTGCCGCTTGGTTCTCTCAGCTAACTCACCTCGACAAAAAACCCACGGACCTAAAGTTATCGCCCATATGTCAATAGGCGCAAACTTGCTCAATATCACAGGTAATTTACTGTTTTCGTAAAACTTTGGATATTTCATTACAAACCTCAATAAGGCCCGTCGTCATCGCCATAAGGATTGTCTAAGACATCAGCACCGTCATCTCCATATCTCTCTTCAAATGCCGCCTCTTCCTCCTCAGGAGTCATTGCAGCATCTTTTTGCTCATAATGAAGTTCATCTGTATCTACAACATCGTCACCCATTCCTGATAGGTGAGGATCGCTCACAGGTACTGTGTCTTCAAAAGGTGGCTCGCCCGGGAGTGACTCAGTCTCTCCTGTCACTGTAGAAGGTTCTTCAAAGGCGTCAGGATCAAATCCATCAGGATTCTGGTCATAATCAAAATAACCCTCATCAGGTTCCTCGTCAGGTTCAGGTTCAGATTCAATATATGGGTTATCCATAATCGGACCTTCATTTAAAAACTTTCTCCAAGTTTCCATAATAAGTTTTGTATTGTTTTTCATTTTCTTTCCTCGTTAAACTATTATTATATATCTAATTATTCTTCAATATAAAGATTTAAAGATTTAAGCTTATTTATTACATCTAAACTTTCTTTATAATATGCCTTAGACAAAGGTGAATCAATCCAGATATCTGATATTTCTTCTACACTCTTGCCTTTTTTAATTAAATTTGCAAATGTTGAATATTGATTTATATCATCACTTGGATTATTAGGTGAATGCTGTGTGATGGGAGAATAAGTTTCTTCATAATTGTCAGAGGCTGGTGCAGAATAGTTTATGCTATAAGGTTCTTCTAAACTTTCATCTTTTTCTATACCCAAATGACCAGGTAATGGATTATGTCTAAGAATGCTCAAAGCATCTGCATCTGGATCCGTATTTGAACCTAGCTCTCCAAAATCCATTTGTACTTTTTTAACATCAGATCTATTTTGATATTTTCCCCATACTTCTTCTGCAAATCCAGATACTTGATTTCTATCAGACATAACCGCGCCGCCTCTAACTACTGATATGTACTCTATACAGATATCATATAAAAGTGGCCCCCAAGTTTTATACGATGATGAAGATGATATTTGCCACACAGGTCTACCGTCAGCTAATACAGCCGGTCCATATCCTGCGTAATAACTGTTATTTTCTTTACTTACATCATCACATCTAATAGAACCTTCAATCCCATCAAAACCAGAATACTCTACTTCAATCACACTGACATTATCAACAAGAATAATTTTCCCTTTATTCTCTTTTGATTCATTATGAAAATAAAGTGTTTGAATTGATTCAAAAATTCTATCAATTGTACTTTCGTTTAAAAAACGTCGCCAAGTCTCAACAAGTATTTTTGTATTATTTCTCATTTAATCACCTACATTTTATAGTATAATTATCTTAAAGTCCATATATTACTACCACAACCCCAAACTTTATATAAATTCATTTCCGCAGCTTTCTCTCTTTCACTCTTACCTTTCTCAGCTTTAATAATAAATCTATCATATCTTTGACGCCCATCAGAATACCAGTAGTCTATACCTGTTTCTCCAAAATATTCAAAACCAACCTTCTCGTATCCTAATCCTTCACCAAATCTACGATCTGCATATGTCATTATAGGCACATCTATGCTTTTTCTAAAATGTTTTATTAATTTTCCTAAACCACCTACAACAACTGTGTTTATCTTTGTCGCAAACCTGCTTATTTCATAATACCCGCACCACTTTTTCTGTCTAGGCTTTCTAAACCCAACTGCAGTCACCAATGTGTCATTGTAAAATAAACCTAACCTAATACTACTATTAACAGAACCACTTATATGACTTTCGTTCATAAAAGAATCAAAATCTTTCTTACTAATATCTCTAACTAAACATTTTCTTGCCCAGATCTTGTCACATAAACCTACTCTATTAATAATCATACTTTTGCATATATCTTTTTTATATTCCCATTCATCTGAAAATATGTGCATCAACTTTACACCTAACTTTTTACACTCTTTCGTCTTCCAAAGCATATCACCTTTCTCTGTAGAATCAACAACGTCAGAATGCCAATACAAACCATTGTATTCAATACCAAAATGCTTCTGTTTTAACATTATATCAACTTCTTTAGGTTTAATCAAATCTCTATCACCATTAACAACAGCGTTAAAACCTAAACTCTTAATATACTCAAATATCTCTATTTCAGACGCACTTTTGTTTATTGGATAACACTTAGGACAAAGCGAGCCTCTTTCAAAAGATTGTAATGTTTTCTTACATATAAATTCACATTTCCTACACTTAAAGTCTAAATACTGTCTTTGCCTATTAAAATATTCCTCAATAGGAGTCAATATTTCAAAGTCTTTATTTCTAGACATTACGCGATTTAAAACTTCTACACTACCTAACTGCTTAGTCATACTAATTCTATTTTTAGTCTCTTCTGTGTGCGTTTTTCCCCAAAATGAATTATCTTTTCCTTTTAGCCCTTTAATTCTTATATCACTTTCTTTCGTCTTTCCTTTATTCCACGCCTCTGCCTTCCCTCCTTTGCGACCACCTTCTTTCATCCCTATATAACTACAGTTTCTACAATACCTTTTAAAAGCATATGCAACATATCTTGTTTCTTCACCACAAACTACACAACCATCATACTCCTTTTGTATATACTCTTTCGTATATACCCTACTACTCATCTTGTGCTCTTTTTGCAAATGATTACTAAACTTTTTTCCTTCACCTTCAAAGTCACATATACAACACTTCATATCATTCTACCTTTTCGTGGTCTACGCATAAATATGTTATATTATATGTTTTTTTAATCTTATTTATAATACAAAAAAACCAGCACGAAGCTGGTTTATTGTCACCCTAAGGTGTTACATCCTCAAACTTTATCTTAGATAATGTTCATATCGAGGCAGGTAACTGTTCCGTAGAAGTCAGCACGAACCATCTTCTTACCGTAACGAGTCATAACACCCTTACGTGGGGTGAAATCCTCTGGCTGGAAGATTGTAGGAGTAACGATCAATGGGACGTATGGAGCGTAAACGAAACCAGTCTCTAGATAGCTACCGCCCTTATATCCAACAAGGATCTTGTTGCGAGGGAAGTAAGGGTCTTTGTAAACTGTGAAACGGTTTGAAAGAGTTCCCATCTTCTCAGCTCCCATTGTGAATGGAGCACCAACTTGTCCGTCGCCATCAATGCTATAACTTGGACGATAAAGAACTGAAGCCTCAAGTACTGTTGCAACATCAGGTGAAACCACGATGAAGTTCGCAGAACCACGTAGAGTCTTACGGTGAATCTCATTAGCAACGTCAATAACTGTCTCGGTCAAAGTCTCATACCACTCACGAACTGTACCAGTGAAAGCTGGTCCAGGGTTAAGTGTTGATGTACGAGCAATCTCTGCACCAGTACGCTTGTTAACGAATTTACCAGGTGAACGACTCCAGAAGAAGTTTGCACCCTTTGCGCCGTTAAGAAGATCACCAAGAATCTCACGGTCAATCTCAAGAGCAATTTGCTCAGAAAGAATCTGAGTAAGCTCAACCTCAGCGTCCATTGAGTGGTATGCATTAAGGTCTTGCGCAAGCTCAGGACTCCAACGTGCACGTAACTTACGTGTTTGAGCTGTTACAGGAATTGACTCAATCTTGATGTCAATCTCTGGGATTATTGGTGCTACGTTTCCTGTAGAATCTGAATCAAACCCTGACTCAAATGCAGGACTTCCAGTAGCCATACCGTCTGTACCAAAAGCTACATTATCGTCCAATACAAACTCAAGCTTAAGGTCACTTAAGTTGCCAGCTAATTCAGTAGCAGCAGCATTTTTTCTTACTACCATCAAGACACGTGCTGTAGCATCAGTCAAAGAAATTGTTGGATTAACTGTGAAAGTTGTACCGTCCCAAGATCCTAGCTGATTTAGTCTTCTAACATTCATAACTTGACCAGGAGCTGTTGCAGTTCCAAATGTGTGATCAGTTGGCTGTAAAGCAGCTGGTGGAACTCTTAAAAGATCATTAGCATCCATATCATCAGCGCCGCCGGCGCCGACATTAATAACTAAAGAATAATTCTTAATCATTTCTTGATGTGGAGCTTTTCCAAATGGTACTTCAGCATCTTCGTCACCTAGGTTTGGATGTACAAGAATAAGTGCGTATTCTTCACTTGTATTGTCAATTCTATCAATTAGGTCTGGATCAAACTGAATGAGCTTTAAATCTTCTTGTTTTCCTGTTTTAATTGCGCCTGTAGATGTTAAAGCAGTAGGTACATCTGCATTAGGTGCACCAACGTCAGCCTGTAGGATGAATAATTCACCAGCGCCAATGTCACCTATAGCTGCTCGAGCAGCTGCTGGGCCTGTAAGTGCGGTAGTGCCATCAGCTTTTGTAGCTTTAACATATGTTCTAGAGAAGCCACTACCTGCAAGGTCATATTGGCCGCCAGTTGCTTCAGCGCCGCCTTGGATTGCTTTGCCAGCTGGACCACCATAAATAGAATCACCGGCATTGTGAGGTCCTTGAGCGCTACCGTACGTATAATCGAGGTAGAAGAGGAGACCACTTGGAAGACTCATTGGTTGAATTGAAACTAGTTCATTTGCAATAAGACCACCAAATACACGGCGAACGATTGGGAAAGCGATGTTAGTGAAACCACCAACGTCACTGCTAGAGTTGCTCTCGCGAAGAACTTGTGCAGCCTGGTTCTCAAGAAGAGTAGCCATATTCTCACGATTTACTTCTTCCATACCGCGAAGAAGACCAGTGCGAGACCATTTCT
>Ga0208668_1000135_pt1 | contig 18215 bp, 17 predicted proteins | sample 18_taG_FD_184093 | JGI IMG/M metagenome (GOLD analysis project Ga0208668, IMG submission 184093) | Marine viral communities from the Subarctic Pacific Ocean - 18_ETSP_OMZAT15316 metaG (SPAdes) (version 2) | ecosystem: Environmental > Aquatic > Marine > Oceanic | place: Pacific Ocean | collected...
CCTTCAAATGCTTAAGATGGTAACCTTTGAAATCCCCACTGGTTATAACTGCCATTACCGGGTCTACGTGTTTACTCTTCTTAAACTTTAAATCACCTACTTGATGTTCCCTCACCCTATTTAAAGCTACCCAGATTGGCCCTTTGAAAGCATCTGTACCGTGGCCTCTTGTTATTTGGTTCCTACCCTCTCCAATAGCCATAGCGGTTAGATGGTCAATGGCCTCTTCAGATGCTCCACCCAGAAGCTTGTTGTAGGTTGAGCGGTTATACTCTACGGGGTCTGCCTCTGCCTCTGGAATGAAGGGTGGGTCAGGTACTTCACTCATCTTTTTTTTTACGGGGGCTGGCTTCTCTTCTTCCCCGCCAAATATGAAGTCAACGGCATCTTTAATGCTGGGCCAATTACCACTTACGCCCTTAAACCCATACGCCCAGTTGCCCAACGCTTGGAATACATTCTGGTGTTTTACCTCTCCACCATCCTTATAAGATCTACCATCGATAATGCCTTGAAGTTGTTTTTCCATTACGTCGTCATCGATAAAGGGGACTATCTTTCTCCAGAAAATCTCCAGCAAGTTTTGGCGTTTTTCTAAAGGTACATCCCTAGGCTCCATAAATCCGGGAGGGACTGCCCCGGGGCCATACTCCATGATGCCAGGGCTAAAGTTGCCCCTGAATTTATTACCTCGCCTGAATTTATTACCTCGCCCAAGAGCTTCAGCTTCTTCCTGGTCATCAAACGCACCTCTACTCAGGGCATCATAGAAGTTTTCTTCAAGCCTACCCCCCATCATTTTAATCTGTTCGGCAATTGGGAGTTTACTACGTTCTTTCCTAGCTTCCTCTCTAAATTTAAGATGGTCTTGCCAATTGGGGTTATAGCTTTTTTTGTGCATAGGGTCAGTGCTGCCACCAGTAGCAAACCCACCCTTTGAAAGGTCTGTTTGTGGTTTATTTTTTAGATTACCAGAATACCCACCCATATTCAGACCAGTACCCTTCCAGAACGTGGGGTGATCTCCACTTTTGTAATCACTAGGCCAGTGTTGCTCCCCAGTCTCTAAATCAAGTCCTGGCTTAACCCCAGCCATGTAGGCTGCTCTATAGTCATACTGTTTGGTATTTAAGTCTGGTTCTTCCCCATATTTGTTTACATATTCATCCCACCACTTTGTTTTCTTTATAAAGCTTTGAAATTCTTCCTCTACAAAATTTTCTGGTTTTTTTACACCACCATCTTGGTATTTATCTTTTGTATACCCACCCCCATAAAAACCAGCGGGCTGCCCCATCTCCTGCATCTGGTCTGGGGTTAAGGTTTCCTCTGGGATACTCTCACCAGTCCCCTCAAGCCCTTGCTCCCGTCTTTTCTGGGTGGCACCAGACTGGGCAAAACCCTTATCATTAATCTTATCAAAAGTCTCTACACCAAAATAGTCTACAAATGGACCAGGGAAGACAAACTCTCCAGCCGACACGTTAATAACCTCAAGAGAGGGGTCTTGTGGGTCAGGTTGCCATCCAGTAGCTTGTGCCCCTTCCTCCAACATCTTTTGTAGTTTCTTGATACCCACTGTCTGAACAGCGTCGGTATTGACCACATATGAGTTTGCAGGAACCCTTGTCTGAATGCTGTCACTATCTTCAGTGCCTGGACCCCGTACCATTCCAACAATAATTGGGATGGACTGGGGTGGGGGTTGTTGTGGCTGTTCTACAAACCCTTCCCCACCCATCATCTCTGGGGGCATACCAGCTTCTGGGGGGCCTTGGGGTGGCCCACCTTCCCCTGCCAACATACCCATCAACTCTGGGGGTAATCCCCCTCCCATTTCTGGCCCTGGTTCTGGGGGTGGGGCGAAACCGCCGTCTTGATATTCTGTACTTATAAGCCCCCCTTGTTGTAGTTGTCCGCCAGCGTCAGCTTCTGCATCACTTCCAGCAGGACCAGCACTAGCAGTACCCTCTCCTCCAGCACCAGAAGTCCCTTCACCTGCCCCACCCACAGATGCATCAGGATTACCTGACCCAGCTCCCGCATCACTCAGCCCATACTCAGCCTCAATACCATATGAGCTACCTGCGGGGACACCAGAGGTAGCGGGATCATCCAGCCCATACTCAGCCCCAATACCTTTTGAGCTACCTGCGGGGACACCAGAGGTAACACCAGGTGGTGCTGCTCCGTAGGGATCAAAAACTACCCCCTTTAGTAACGCCTCCTGGAGCGCAAGGGCGCGATCCTCCTGTTCTTCGCCAGCCTTCCGACCTAGATAGGCAGCTTCTTCTAGCTCATCCATAGTCGGTAGTTGGATAAAATCCCACTTATACCCTGTACCCTTACGCTCTCTATCCTCCTCGGTAGCTTCGCGCGCTGCTTTTTCATGCTCACTCTCCAATTTTGCTTCTTCTTCTTCTGCTTTTTCTTTTTCTTCTGTCTGGGTTATGGCTCTCATTGCGGCGTTAATCTGCGCATTAGTAAGGGTTTTATCAGTAGCGTCGAAGATTGCCCTTATATTGTCTACAGGGCTGAACCCTCCGGCCGAGCCATCATTTGAGCCAGCCCATCCACCTTCTTGGTAGTTTACTTTCCCGCCTTTTGCCCACGGGGAGAGTCCGGGACCGGTTTGGCTGGAGGTTGGATCAAAATCACCCGGACTGTCCCCAAACATACCTTCAGTACCTTCAACACTTTCGGCAGCAGCATTAGCAGCCATAGCATCCGCAGCATCCGCAATACCAGTTGGGCCAGCGGTTGTAGTGGTGGTAGGGGTAATTGATCCTGATCTCTGCGGAGGTGGCGGAGGTGTAGGAGAGTGTTCTTCCTTTGCTGCCGTTGGCGATCTCTTCGGCAAAGGCATCCTCGGCTCGATCAACGTCAGCTCGGGTTGTTGAACGGCTAATGCTCTAGCAGCACTTTTTTCTACTCCATCTTTCATATGAGCAGTCATAGTCTCTACTTGAGCCTCGGTTAAATCAACAACATCTTCATCATTAATACCCAACCCCCAGTTAGTCCCAGGTAAAGAATAACTACCATATGTACCAATATTACCATACGCATCAGGGGAAATGTCTTCTCCAAATGCGATGGTTCTAGCATGTGCTGCCCCAATAGTTCCGGGGGCGAACCCCAAGCTAGCACCGCTCGTAGCAGCATCTCTGTCTTTAACTTGCTGTGCCCTTTGAAGTGATAGTTCATAGTAAGATTTCTCTTCTTTATTCATTTTACCAAGATTAAAATTACCAATGCCAAACTTACCCTCCATAGCAGCCTTAGCATTAGCTTCGACAGAAGCTTTTGGGTCCATACTAAATGTGCTTGAGATATTATCAATCAGCCCCGGAATACTTGTGGGTATATCAACAATCTTGCCGAAAGTAAAATCAGTAGTATCAAACCCAGCAGGATCACCAGCCCCTACATCCCCACCAAAAACCTCATCCAACCTATCCTTAACCTTGGCATCAATATCAGGATCAGATATGGGGTCATCAGGGTCCAAACTAATATTAGGGCCACTAGCCGCAAAGGGGTGTGGACGGAGAGTTGTAAAAGGTACGGGGTAGTTAGGCATCAGAAATCCAACCTTCTTGTTGTGCTACCTTCTCATCCCTGTCAGATAGCTCGAAATTTTCAAGTGTAGTTCTAACTTGTTTGTCAAGCTGCTGGAGCGTTTCCAGTAAAGCCAGCTTCCCCAGCGCCCGGAACGCTTCCAACTCCGATGGTGCCACCACCGCGTCCTGAACTGTCTTCCGGGTTAGCTCCTGGAGGTACTCCTCCAGCGCCACCAGGGCCTGGGGGTTGTTGACCAGGATTAGCAGCTTGCGGGCTTGTTCCTTGTTCATTTTGTACTTGCATCCCCTTTAATATCTCAGCAAATATTGCTGCGTCATCCATGTTGTTTACCATGCTCTCTGGCTCAATATCCATTGTAACTGCCAGTTCCCTCAACAAGTTTGGCATTTTGAAGAAGGGGGCAAGCATGGGATTACTGGCAACTTGTAGGAGGGTTGTCAAGCGTTGTGATCTAACCTCTTTCTGCATCAGGGCAGCGGTACCACTTGCCTTGATTTCTAGATCACCTACAATCTCGGGGGTGTCCTCATTGAACTGCATGTTCCACTGGTAGAATGCTTCCCCCAAGGGTTTTAACAAATATTCATCCAGGTTTTTGACCACTGTTTTAATGTTGACAGAACCGGCATTCATCAACATACTCAAACCTGATGCTGTTCGACCTGTTCCCGTGACCCCTGTCTGCCCGTGCATCACTGAGGGGATACCAGTCTCCTCGTCAGCTAGCTGTCTAGCCTTGTCATACATTTGTAGGTTTTCAGGTGCTGTATTGGGGAATTTAATACCGTGGATAGCTTGCCCCGGTTGCCCAGACTGCCGTCTAAACACTTTCCCGGGCCACACCTCATAACTTTGACCGGCTACAAGCATTGTCTCATCCACATCAAAGACGAGGTTGCCAGCCAGTGCTAGGTTATCAACAGCCATTCTAACATGCCCGTTCATCAGGAGTTGGGCATCTTCCATGTTTTCAGCCACCCCAACACCGAAGAACTGGTAGGGGTTCTCTTCATAGGGGACTACATGATAGGGGATACGCGCAGGAGTGAAAGGATTAATAACAGCACGAAGTATCTCATGACCACAAATCCACGCATTGATTTGTACCTCATCATCGTACTCTTCAATCTCATCCAGGTCGATCCCAGCTTTAGTGGCCGTATCTTTATCAACCAAACCCCAATATTCATGCACATCAAACCTGTCAAAGTCTTGCTCTTGGGTGTTGTCTTCTAGGTTGTAGAGACTATCCTCATAATCCCGCTTCTCATAGTTGGGACCCTTTTCCAAGCATCTTGTGATGGCATCCCCCCGGAAATATGGGAGGTTTTTGAGGTTCCTCAACTCTCCCCTGTTCATCCGGTGACGCTGGATCACCCACTCAGCCTCATGTATATTGCGGGCTGCTGGGTCAGGGTAGAAATCCCAACAAGATACTGAACTAATCTCCGGGACCAGTTTTTCCTCTGGCTCGTATAGTCTGCCACCCTCCCCCTTGGTCCACTTGTGTACGGTTTTAAACGTGTTAAATGGACCCTTTATAATACCGGACCCCAACAAGCACATTTCAAAGGATGCTTGCCTAATGGCCATACAAGACTTATTGTATAGTAGCTGATCCCTGATAATACGCTGCATGTGTTCGGCAGACAACTTAGAGGGGCTGATTTGTGGCTCACCACCCCTTGCAGGACCCTCTTTTAGGTTTGCACCCGCATATTGTTCTTCCAGGCCACCCAAGAAATGGGGTTTTGTAGCCTCAAGGGCACCTGGGGGGAGACTGCGACCATCTCCCTCAAACCCTGCCGGGTCGAGTGGTGGCTGTTCTTGTGGTTCCTTTGAGAGGTGGGCATACTTGGCAATCCCATAGGGGTCATCAGTAGCTGCTACCTCAAGGGGGATGCGGTTATTTGCAAAGAGTATTTCCAGAATTTGACCATAAGCGGCCAGAACCTTAACCTTTGTGATCTTAATAAATACCTTAGACCGTTCCTTTTCACGGAACTGTGTAGTAGTATCATAAATACCACGGTAGTTCTTATAAGCGAGTAGCCAGCGGACTTCTTCAGTCTCTTTCCCATCCTCTGCCTCATTACGACGTTCATAGATCATTCCAATCAATCCGTGACCGGAAGTTTCATCTATATTCTCAGCGTCATACCCGCCCTCTTCGCCACTTTCAAGAATATCTGGATTTACCACGTTTTATTACCCGTGTTTTACCGTCAATGAAAAGTCAGATGCACCGGCACTCTCTAGACCCTTGATACCAAGACCACCACCGGAAGAGTTGTGGCTAGCTTCCATCAGTCCATTCTGATTATCAGCGGTCTTTGTAATTTTGCTGTCGTTGGAATAACGGTGAAGGCTGTGCTTCTCTGGCTTTGCAAGCTCACCTTGTTTGTGGCGCTTCAATACATAACTAGCACCATAGGGTTTCTTACCGTCCATGTTCTCTCTCCTTTTTTTAACTATTAAGGACCTGTGGCGTATTTGCCGTAGTCTATAAACCCACCGGGGTGTGTCCTGGGGGCATTATATTCCTCAGATGGTGTACCTTTAGCGAAGGCTTCATCCATTGGGTGTTCTGGTTCTACATCAAGTGGTTTTGGTTGTAGTCTAGTAATTTTAGCCCTTTGACGGTCTTGCCTAAGTTTACCCCGCACCCTCCAGTCACTTAAATCTATTTTGGTTTCGAAAGCTGGGCTGTAATCAGAGGCAGCCTCAAAAGGAAAATTACCAACTTCCATGATATCTGAAGGCGGGTGTAAAGTTGTGGGTTCTAATGATGGTTCAACATCTTCAACGGGGTCTTGAAACCACATATCCTCACTTTCAACCCCATGAATTTGTTTGGGTGCCCCCACCATTTCTTGTATGTGTAGACCACCACTTTCAGGAGTTTCCCCAACACCAACTGGTTCTCTACTATCTGCATACCCAGGATCACCCTCATCTGGGAACCCAGCATATATACTGTCTATATCTGTATCTATATTATATTCATCTTCAAACAAAGCTAGTGCTGCTTTTCTTCTAGCATCTTTTAAAGAAGAAGCCCGTTCATCATCAGCCACCTTAAAGGCTTGTTCTTCTTCACGCTCTAGTTTAGTTTTTAAAATTTGGTCAGGATATTTTACATTAAAATCTTCTGGTCTTTCAATAACCTCTTTAAAAACTTTTATGTTATCTCTAGCCTCAGATACAAGATTCATTAATTCGTTATTGTTTTTATGCATTTCAGCATTAAAACTACCAAGTATCATTTGTAAAGCAACAGATTTACTATCCACATCTTCAAATACTTGTTGGGTTAATAACCCACCTAAAAGATTTTTAGTTCTCCAAGCTACTCTTTCTGAGTTGTTATCTAAACTATTAACATTTAATGTGAACCAAGCTGAGGCTATGTCTGCTACAACAGGATTAACTAGAGGTACAGCAATTTCACCCCCTTCTATACCTTCATAAGGTATCCCAACACTGCTAGGAGAAGTAAATGCTGTTCTAAATAGCTTATTTAAGTCTACATTTTTTGTAGCAAATTTTTGCCACAACCATTTCATGTCATGATCATCAGTGCTTAAAAAGTGTCTAAGTTCCTCTTTAGTTACGTGCCCATCATTATGTGCGGCTATAGCTAACAGAGGGTTGTAAACAGACCTCATATACTTTGAAAAATGTGGGATAGCCATAGTCGCACCAGCAGCAGCTACGCCACTATTAACTATACCATTATAAGCTTCAGCCATAGCTGTTGACAACATACCAAGACGAGCAAGACTAAGTAAAGCACCCCTAACAAATTTTAAACTATCATAAACTTTATCTTGATACATTTTAGTTCTAGCTTGGGCTTTTTTGAAAGCCTCCTCAGCCTCACTTAAAGCTTCCCAACTAAACCCCTTCATATATTTGAATATACTTTTCCCCATCCAGTGTCGGGGTGTAGATGTGCGTTGTTCTGGGGGGGTGTATTTGGTTATATTAGATGGTGAAGTACCACCAGTACCACCAGTACCACCAGTACCACCAGTACCACCAGTACCACCAGATTTTGGAGAAAAGGCTCGTCTAAATTGCTCTTTAACGCTTCTTCTAACCTCCTTTTCTTTCTCTAAAGGTGCTGGGACTTTTTCTCTATCTCTAGGCCCTTCAAAAGGTACTCCTGGTTTATTCCCAAGCCGTAACTTTTCTGCATGACGCTTAACAGCCTCCTCAGCAGCTTTTTCAATCCACTCACGGGGTATACCTATATTAGACCTATACCCAGACATCATTTTTTCTAATACTTTTTTAGCTGTCTCTACACTTGCTAAACCAGCAAAGACTTCAAGAATTTCTAAAAATCCAAGTTCGTTTTCATCTTCCTGGCTTAAATCTTCACCAGTTTCTTGTAAGTGCCACTGATTAATTTGGTCTGCTGCAAAACTAGCAGCATCAGATACTGTAGAAGCAATATTCACGGCATCCTCGGCTGCTTCTTTAAACACACCAACAGTATCATTATAAAAATTATCTAACCAATCGTATTCTTCATCTTGCAGGGCTTCTACTACTTCTTTTTGTACAACACCTTCTTTTGCCCCGGGTACCACCCTAGCAGCCCAAAGGGCATTACTACCAGAAGTGTTTTCCCCCTTTTTCAAAGCATTAGCATAAATTTTAAACATTTCTTCCCTGGACTTTTCAGAGTGCCCAGTATAAAGAGAAATTTGTCTTGGGTCTAACCCAGCCCTAGCTAATTGAACATACCTAAAATTTCTTAATGATCTAAATGTAAAATGACCACTATCTAAAAGTGTATCTTCAGTAGGGTTACTGGGGTCCTTGTATTTATCCCAATTTTTTGTTTTTTTAACAAAATTTTGGATTTGTTTCATCACTGTAGCTAGTTTTACAGGTTTTGTCCCTTTTGCATTCATCCAAAGATTATTATTGTTACTAACCTTTTTACCAATAGCGCGGTAAGCTTCTTTTAGTCTTACAAGTTGCTCTGTGATTTGTTCTGGGGTATACCCTACATTAACACCGGCAGGATCAACCAGTGTTAATTCCATAGGTATATCTTCATCAGCATCCTTTTTAGCTGCCCTTGTTTGAACAGAGGGTTGGAAAACATTATCGGGGAAAATATCTCCCCAAGTAATAGTTAAAGCATTTGCACCCTCTAATTCACTAGTCCTCCCAGCAGTATTAGCCCCAAGCATAACTGCCAAAGCATTTCTTGTACTTTCTACAGTTCCCTCAGCATTTAATAAATCTATTAATTCTTGTACACCTTGTTCATTTGGTACGTCTTGCGCCTCAGCAGGCTTTTTAGAAACACGTTTTGGGAATTTCATTTCAGACGCCCAGGGGTTATCCACCCTCAAATGCTTGGGTGGGAACCGAGAAATTATGTCATAAAACCCCTTACCCTCAGCTATTAAATGATCGTGTTTTGCTCTAAAACCAGCTACCTCTCTTTCATCACCAGCTATAGTTAATGAATGAACATCGTCCATATATTCATGAAGATGGTCACCTTCAATTATTTCAAGTATTTCTTTAGATATAGCCCCTTCTACAGCCCCATCAACCCACTCGTATTTTAATTCACCACTTTCGTCAACTCTACGATCTTGTATTTGCCTGTCAATCCACTCAAGGTGTTGTTTAGTTGGGCCTATGTACACTGTATTTTTTTGAGAATGCTTTACATCTATACTAGCAATCCTTTTATGGTATGCTTTCATAATCTTTAAAGCATCTGGAGTAAATTTAAGCCCAGACGTAAATTCTTCAAATGACATAGGAATTTCTGAAGCCATCAACTAATACCCAAAAGTAGCATCCATCATAGGCGGTGGTTGCCTAGATTTGGATACTCTGAAATCTTGGATCATATCTCTAGCCGCACGGGGGCGAGACATGGACATGTATCTAAAAGCATCGTAAGCGTGGTCCTCTGACTTGGTGTCTACATCCTCGGGGTTATTCTTACAAAGCGGGATGGTGGGCATGGTCCTAATGGTGTTGAGGCAGTTGCTGAAAAATACAACACCACTACCCTCCTCGGGTGTGGCTTGTAGTCGGCGGTGGACTTCTAATTTACCTGCCATCCTGTTCTTGTCAGCCCTTCTCCACTTAATACCACGGTTAACCATTATCTCAGCGATTGATGGCCCTGTTTGACCTCTCATATCCCAACATGAACCGTCCAGAACGTGGTCTTGTATGTAGGGATCACTAGCTTCAACCTCTATGATTAAATCAGCCAGCTTTTCGGCATTCCACCCCTTACCATACAATTCCCTGTACACCCATATATTGCCATCAAAGTCTACAGCACCCCAAAGTACACAGGAAGGAGAAGCATAGCCATAATCACAAGCCCTAATTCTTGTCCACGAACTCGGAATTTCGAAGGGATCACAAACATGCTTTCCTCTATCAAATTCTGTAAATGCGGCTCCTTCTGCAACATCCCAGTCTCCTTCCAATAAACGCCGCCGCTCAACCTCTGGAAGGGACATCAACATTGCTTCATAGTCACCTGTTTCCATCAAACTTGGGTTGTCTGTCAAGCGAGCGGGGATGAACTTGCGATAAAAAAGTGGTTGCCCAGCCTTGGGGTGTGTTGAGGGGTATTTTAGAGTTGCCCCACTTTCAATATCAAGGGCTGGGAAAGCTGTGTTGGGTGGGCAAGGGTCAATATACATCTTTTTAACCCACCAGCCACCTATCCCTCCCGGGTTTGCTGTATTTCCAGATACCCACACATAGTTTTTTTGCCTCAATACAAAGTTTTCTGTGTCTTTTACTGTGATACAAAACACTTTACCACTATAATGTTCAGGGGTGACATCGTTTCTAGTATTAAGGTCTACTTTAGTAGTTGGACTATCCTTAACAAAATATATACAATACTTGTCATTGTGGTTGGGATTATCTAACACATATTTTTTATACTGTGTTTTGTACCCAAGTTTGACAGCAATTTCTTGTAGGTCGTTTACTAGTTGAGGGCTTGTGGTGTAAGCTGTGCAGGCTGTGTCAGATTGCCAGTTTCCATCCCCAAGTATATAAGCTCTGAAAGCTAGGTCTAGCTGTCTGTAGGTAGCAGATTTCAAAAACTCACGAGGAAAATGCTTATCTTTAGATTTACCAAACTGTTTTACATACTCCCATAATTCTTTGTTGGCTATCTGGAAGTCTCCATTTTTGGAGTAACAAAAATTATAGCAGCCAAGAAGTTTTTGTATAAACGGGTGGTTTTCCTTTTTTAGTTGGGAGATTATAACTTTGTAATTACCACCAGTAGATTTCCCAAAAGACCCCTCAGCAATATACAAACCTAAAAACTGAGCGGCAGCGTCATCATTAAATTTACCAAAACCCCCAAACCCACCAGCGTAATATTTTTCAGAGGTTCTAACTACATTAATACTACCACCTACATATTCATTCCACTTGACCAAATCGTTTGTAGGTTTTCCATGTTTTTTATATAAAACCCTGTGGTCATTGGTCATACTCATATACAAATTCTTTTTATATATACGAGTAATTTCTTCATCTACATCAAAGCTTGACACTGAGGTTACTGGTTTTATTACTAACTTGCCATCTTTCTCAACTGAATATACTAAATCCCCAACGTTTACATCCTGGATATTTTTCCACCCATCAACTGTCAGGGCTTCCCCTTCATCGACGCAACACCGCATGTATGGAATAATGCTAGGGTCAGTAGTGCGGAGCCTAGAACGAAGGTAATCCCATACATATGGGGTAGGGTAATGAGTGATTTCATCTATTGCTATGTAGGTATATGACTGGCCCTGGTAGCGGGTAACATCCCGGTCACGGTCACAGTAGGAAAAGTGGACAGAGGCACCGGAGGGAAAGAACCAAGTATTTTTGCCCTCCCTCCACTGTGCCTTTGGGAATGCGATTTTGTAGACCTGATGAGATTTCTCAATTAACTCACGGAGTTCATCAAGTGTGCGACGGAGTATGATAGCGCGGTGGTTGGGGTTGTCAGCATACCTGAGAACATCTAGGAGGACAGCAAAACTTTTACCCCCACCAGCGGCCCCCCCATAAAGGACATCCTCTTCCGGGGAAGCAAGGAAGTCGGTTTGTGGTCCTGGGTGGGGTTTAAATGTGGCATTCTGTTCTACATAATCCCTTGTAGCCTTGGGGAGGATTTCAATGTCATCCTTCACCAGTAGTGAGTTGCCCTCTTTAGAGATAGCCTTCTCAACCTTCTTGGCACCCTTCTCAATGTGCCGTATCTTGTCATACTCTTTCTTGGAAGCCCTGTCATGTTTGAGCTTCTGTTTGCGAGCAGTTACAAGCTTCCTCTGTGTCTCTCTCCTAGCTAGTTCAGCCTTGGAGAAATTATACTGACGCTTGGGTTGGGAAGGAGCATCCCGTTTTTTAGGTGGCTCCTTCCCATCCAAAAAAGCTTCAAGGTCAGAGGGGTCAGCCAAAGTTTATGCGGCTGAACTTAGTGGGGTAGCTTCAGAACCACCACTCTGTTTAATCATGCCCTCTAGAAGCCAAACATCAGTAGCTACGTCAGTCATACGAATCCAATCGTATATCTTGCCACCTGTAGCAACTCCATTCAAAGTGATTGTGTCTTGGGTACCAGTGGCAACCCAGTTGTAGTTAACAGCAGAATCAGTATCTGAACCCATGATAAAACCGTGGAAGCCAGCGTTGGCAGTGTCAGCGGTTACAATGGTTGAAGAGGTGGCTGCGATGCCTTGCATGACAGTGTAGACATTGCCGGTGCCTGTGGCTTCTGGCAAAGTGACAGCAAGAGTGGCATCCAAGACAAGGCAAATCTTGTTGCCGTGAGTGGTGGGGTCTAGGGTGAGAGTGTTAGTACCATCAGCGATAGATACTAGCTTAGTAGAAATGTCAGCCGCATCATTAATCTCAGCAGCCGTAGCCGTAACACCATCCATGATATTTAGTTCGGCATTTGTAGAGGTAAGTGTGGTACCTGCACTGTCAATCTTGAGTGCGTACCGTTCGTCTGGATTTACTGTTAGTGAAGCCATTTTATTTTCTCCTTAGTTTATGTTTGTAGTACTATTAATATAAATCAGTTATCTCAGTCTGTCCTAAGAGGTGAACATTAAGCGGCATCGTAGAAACCGTTTACCATTATCTCAGCAATACCAGTGGTTCCTGTATCATATTCAATCGCAATAGCACCCCCCGGAGGAATTATAATACTGTCATTTGGAATAAATACTCCGTGGTTAGCTGCACTTGTTCGCATCGAAGCTAGTTGCCCGTCTGTTGAAAAGCCACTAATGGCACTAACACCAAGAACGGTAGCTGAAGCAGTAGCACCGCTACCAACTTTTGTATTTACTGGGATTATTGCAGTACCACCCGTTGCCGTTCCTGTAGCTCTCCAAACTTTCCATAACACCGATTGAACAGCCCCCACAACTATGCGATCAACAACAAAATTTTGTGTAGCATTATCGTTTTTAAAATAAAAAATATAATCCCCCGCCTCAGCATCAGCATCATGAGAATTCATCATGTAGCCATCATCATTGTCACGGGAACGATAATAAAAACGACTGTTCGCACTGGAACTAGTCTCTACTCTAAACTCTTTATTAACACCAGCAGAGTTACCTCTACCCTTACCATCAAAAAGTTGAAATAACATATCAGTACTCCTAGCTCATTATCCGTTTAATTTAAAGTTGATTAGTTGTAACTCGTAAATAATTTGTTGAAGCAGTTGTAATGTGTCTGTATTACTATCAATAGTTTCTACAGCATCCTTGATACTACTGTCACCATAAATAGATTTGGGGTCTACAAGACCTGCATTCCTATCCCTTGAAATACTACCCACTTTTATGTTCTCACTCTAATGTTTGGGTTGAGGGGAATACGACACACAAAACCAGAAATCATAATTTGGTTTGCAGAACTGACAAAAGCACGAATGACCAAAGAGTTTTGTAGAATTAATCCTGGTACCACTTGTATCAAACCAACACCAGCCGCCAAGGTTGTCTTCAAAAGGTCATCGGGGTCAGTCACTCCCCCCCACTCAATTGTAAGGTCAACATTATCCGTGGCATGAGTATTGGTAGCCCATATCCAAGCCTCATCATAATCTGACACACCGGATATACAAGTGTGGAGGAGTGTTCCCGGGGTGCTTGTAGCTGCAACTTTAATCTGTCTCCCGTTGGTACTCCCGGAGAGTGGGTAACGAGTACCGGACATGTTTTAGGTTTTCAGGTTGAGGTCGAAGAAGGCGTTACACCACACTCTGATGTTGTCGAGGTCTAGGGCTGTCAGAGCTTTACCAACCATAAGGATCATGGCCATCTCACCGTCGAAGAAGTTGATATTGGTACCACCAGTACCCTCATAATCTCCGAAACTAGGTACAACTGTCAAATTTTCAACATCTACAAATGTTCCTGTGTCGTCAGCAGTGGCTGCTAATTCAGTACCATTTTTGTAGAGTTTAATGCCAGAACTTGCAGCAGTATTATCCCAAGTGGCTGATAATAGCTGCCACTCATCCTCAGTAATGGTGTCCTTGGAAGCCTTCCCAATCTTGGCAGCAGCACTTTCATCCCACAGTTCTAGGTTCAACTTGTCGGCTGCATCCAACCAGAACAACCACTCACGAACTTCTGCGCCAGATGTAAGATCAAGTTTACTCCCAATAGTACTGTTAGTGCTATCAACAGGATTAACGAGAGCAACCCAGCTAATAGCCGCTGCGGGAGTGAAGGCTGCGATGTCGGGAGTATCAAATTCCTCATCTGTACCATTCATCTTCAATGCAATACCCAAACCAAGATGGCGGGCACCAGTGTCATATGTTGCAATGCTGTGGTTGTATGTGAATGTCAAGCCACCAACAGCACTTTCATCACCAGTTGTGGTGGTGGTGTCAGATGCCTGGGGTAGCCAAAACATGTGGCAGTTCCCAGTAATCTTCCTAATACCTCTAGTAAACTCTGCCCGTGTCATTAGTGGGTTTTGGAGCAGGGTATTTACCTTGAGGCCAGAAACCGTGTTAGCCATATTTATCTCCTAGTGTTCTAGACCCTGCCACCTTTGGAGAGGTCTTTTGTTTTTTGTATAAATCCGCCGTTGGCGTTGTTTGAATTTAATTCTGCGGGAGCATCTGAAGGATAGAAAGGTGTGGGGGCATCAAACCCAGTTTCATTTTCAGCCATAAACCCTAACCTTCCCCGACTTCAACCTCTTGTGCAAACCTACATGGGAAAGGTACCTCCCAGTAGCCTCAAGCAACCAGTCAGACAACTCCCTCAATGAATAATCACCAGTCTTGTGGTAGTCAAAAACTCTTTGTAGTGCTGTGAGTTCCAGGGGGACCTCTTCAATCTTTTTCCCATATTTATAGGGTCCAGGTTTTGCATCCTCTGGGTCTACATATTTATAACCAAACGGAACGGTGGGATTACGCCTCGTGAAAGTCTGCGTCAATTATCCTCTCCGTTTTTGCTGGTAATAATACAACACCGTGCATGACCTCCCCCTCGTGCTGCACTATCTCCCTTTTACCAATCCCAACCCTATCCAACACCTCTTTGGCTGCTTCAAATTTAGCTTTAGAGGCTGGGTCCTCAAGACCACCAGTCTCCATCCTGTCGACAATCTGTCTGGCAGCACCAGGAGAGTGGAGAGCCAAATAAGATTGAGTGAGGGCTAAAATCTCATCAGCAAGGGACTTGACAACCTTATATTTGCTAGTGGGGTTATAACCGGCAGAAATAAGGGCAGCATCAACATCAAACTCCTCCTCGAAAGCCTCAAGGAAGCGGGTTTGTTGTTCAGTCCGTTGCCTTTGAGGTTGTTGAGGGAGGAGGTGCATGTTTTCCTTTATTTTAAAAGGGAGAGGGGTGGAGGGAGCCAAGCAACATTGCATTTATTTCTTTTTACGTTTCTCAAGTCGGCTGCGAGTTTTCATTTTCTCAGCAGCCCCCTTAATATAATCTAAAGCCTTACCAGCAGGGGTGCGTGGGGGTTAGGAACACGAACTTTACCAGGGTCAACCGTAATCCCCCCATTAATGGAAGACTTTTTCTCTTTAGGAACTAACATAATACCCATAATTATACCTTTGAAATAAAAAAAGAGGGGTGGGGGGAGCCAAGCAACATTGCATCACCTGTTGAGAACCTAGGAACACCCTCCACCCCTTAAAAAGTGGGTATCATGGGGCATTTTTTACTCTAACAACTCCCCCCAACATTTGGCAACCATGCTTCCTAATCTCACTTGTTATTTGTTGGTGATAAGATTTAAGCATGGATGCCATAATCCTTTTATAAAACTATACCACTACCTATATACTATTGTATCCACTTTTGAGGGTTTGTCAACCCCCTTTTTAATAAAAAATCAAAAAAACATTGCAATTTTAAAATAAACTTTGAGATATACAAGAATATTATCCAAAAAAATATGGAAATGGGGGGTTCAGGTGAGGGGTTCACGCTGGTATGCCGCAACTTTTACCCCCACAACCCCTACAATACTGCCACATTTCCTTTATATATAAATACCCTGTCAAAAATACCCCACTTAACCCCTTACAATTAAACAACAAACTGAAAACATGCACAAAAGTGTCAACATACCAATGGGAACCCCTCAAAACCACCCCTAATCTCTACCCCTAACTACTTGATTTTAAAAGAAACTAAAAATAAATAAAAAAAAGACTTGACAAACCTTCATTTCAACTGTATAATAGTAGGTACGGCATTCGCCGAAAGTGAACTTAAAGAGTGTTCACACTGGTATGTTAGAGGTATTATATATATAAAAACAGGGTAAGATAGGTTTAAGTGGGTATTAAGGTGGGTTAGAGGGGTTCTGGCTGGTATGCCGCCCCTCTTTTTTATTTTCCCCCACATATATGTGTTGTATATATGTCACACCCCATATTTATTTCAAGGGGTTAACATGTTTATTTTTAGATTTATGAGGGGTTTGGAGTGCATATGCTGTAGGGGGGTGGCATGGCCCTTGCCGGTATACCCGTGATTTCTCGTCGACCACAAAATCCCAGCAAATCTCAGGGTTTCCCCCGCTCTCCCACACTAAACACGCCCCCCTAACACGCCCCCACATACCCACACAAGATTAGGTTTGGAAAGTTTTCCCCTGCCGCTTTCAGTATCCCCCCACTGGTCCGCCAACAAAAAACCCCGACACTAATGCCGGGGCTAGTTGGGGGTGATATGTGGGGGTGTCTACACAAGAACCTTGAGATCCTCCTGACTGTCCCCGAACAGGGTGAGTTCGTGTTCGACTGTGTGTGTGTGTTCCCCTCCACCCTCGAAAGCTGTGAGCCGTTGGGTGATCTTGAGGCGGCGGTAAGCATATTTGCGACCACTCGATTGGGGATGCTCCACCTCCCCGAATGCCACACTCTCAACGTCATGGATCGTAGTGTTTATACCTTGCACGATCTTCACTCCCTTTGTGTTGATTGCTGTAACCAAACCACTCTGACACCGTCAACCTGCGATGTTCAGGGATTTTTCCCAATCCCGCACCAAACCCCAGTCATCCTCGTCCAGGTCTAGTTCCCGCTCGCTGGGGTGTTTACCCTCGGGGTGGGGAAGAGGCTTCCTAGTGTGGGTTTGTAGTACCCTACTCTCCCGCATCATCACCAAGGTTTCCCCCGGCTCTAGATGCAACCTTGCCCAGTCGAAATATGTCTTGGCTTGCTCAAGACTGGTGGCTGACTGAACTGTCCCGGGGTGCAAGACCAGGTAGATGCCACCCTTGGCTTGGTATTTTCTCCAGGGGTGCTCCTCGGAGGGCCTACTCATGATCTTGCCCCCGCTGTCTTTGGTGTTCCTCGGGGGGGGTCTTGTGGGGTGTTCTTGCTGGTATGTTTCACCTTCCTCGCCACCAGTGCCCTTCTCCCCTTCCTGTTCTGGGCCTGGATATCCCCCTTGTTGGCTTTGGGGCCGATGGTATCGTGGTAGGTGTCGGCTTCCACCTTTTTGACTTTGATAAAACTAACCATTGTCTTCACCCTCCCTGATATTTGCAGCGGCCTCACCCTCATCCGCCAGCATTTGGGTGTAGTCGTCGATCAACTCTGCCCGCTTTTCCGGGTCTGTCTTGGGGGTGACTTCCATAATCCCCACAGTACCGGTTTTTGCATCTAGGGTGATGGCAAGGTCCGTGGGAGAAACGTTGATCTTCACATAAACCAACTGCCCGTCGTGGATTGATGATGCGTAACCGGCTTCCCTCAACACCATATCAATATCAACAGCATTTAACCTGGGGGTGAAGCGATACTCTAGGGTATTGATTGTCATGTAGTCCTTCATGGTGGTTTCCTCCTCGAAAGAAAACGGGGCAGGTATTACCCCGCCCCATGATCTTGCCCACAATCTGGTGGGGGTGTCAAGGGGTATCCCCCCCTGTGTGGGTGTTGATGAAATCGACCACGAGAGCAACCTCCCACAGGAGGCTTTGCCCTAACTCAAAACTGTCCTCTGGGTTTTCTGGTAACTGGTCAAGAGCCTTTTGTAGTTCGGAAATTGTGTGCCCCATCCCCATCAACCGCGCCTGGGTGGTGGCAA
>Ga0208668_1000155_pt1 | contig 17142 bp, 14 predicted proteins | sample 18_taG_FD_184093 | JGI IMG/M metagenome (GOLD analysis project Ga0208668, IMG submission 184093) | Marine viral communities from the Subarctic Pacific Ocean - 18_ETSP_OMZAT15316 metaG (SPAdes) (version 2) | ecosystem: Environmental > Aquatic > Marine > Oceanic | place: Pacific Ocean | collected...
ATTTGTGGAGGAAATTGTTGTGAAAGTTCGTCTTCAGAAATCCAATTTCCTTGGTCATCAAGTGTTCCTTTGTAGCGACTTCCCCCAAGAATCCAGTCATCTTTACGGGGATAACAATATACATCAAAGGGAGTGCCGAAAGAGTCCGTATAAATATCAGATCCGGGACTAAAATTATAAGAAACGGTATTTCCACTTGGGGACTTTAATTCGACCGCATTGTTTACTTTCAGCAAGTGACCTTTTAAAATCAGAGGGCTTTTGTCTTCATTTATCAATTGAGCTGATCCAAGACCTGAACAGTTAATAATGATGTCTTCATCTATTGAAGCGTATGAATTGAGATCAATAGTTTTGTTTATAAAAGTCCCGTTATTTTGTACAAAACTATGCACCAGTTGTGGAAAATAATCTGTCCAGTCGGCAAAAAAACAATTAAACTTCCATCCGCTTTTAATTGGAATGTCAGGATGCTTTGGATGCCATTCCAGATCAGTAAGAGTTTCATAGCCGTCTATTAAAGGAGGGTAATCAACTGCTGAATTTTCGAAAGCAAAAAGTTCGAAATGTTCATGTTTGGTTAATCCGGCAAAAGAGATTTCATATAGTTTTGAAAAAAAAAGCTGACTCAGTTTGAAAATTTCATTTAAATCAGGATGGAAGACGGAATGAGGAATAATTGAAGCGGAAGGAAAGAGACTTGAAAAATAAGGGTTTTTAGTTTCTTTTAAAGGATGCTCGTGTGCATAAACGGATACTTCATAACCACTTTGTTGCAATAACACAGCTGTTGTTATCCCAGAAATCCCCGCACCAATAACAGCTACTTTTTTTTTCATCTAAACTTTAAAAAAATATAATGCACAAAGGTAAAGAACTTTAGTAAGATTATTGTGGTAAATATGAGGTTTGGGTAACTTCTATTAAGGACGAATTACTGTGATTAGAAAAGAAATTGTTTATCTGTTTATATTATTTACAGCCTGTTTTTTGGGTTGTGAATCTTTATCTCTTGATGATAAAGTTGATGGATACCCTGTCACTATCGATCGGTTAAATATTTCAGATCTTGAGGTATTAAACCAAAAATATCATGAAAAAAATAACAACTTGATCTGTTCAACACTAAATGAATATGGATTCACAGGCTATAGTAGAGTTCTTTTTCCTGATAATGTGAATCCATGTTTAAGCCGCACTGAATTAAAGCAGGAAATACCGTTCAATAACGACCTTTTAATTCTGGCAAAACAAGTCCTTAAAGAAAATGTTGAGTATACCGGTGTTGAAATTACAGAAAGCTTGGTAATTGAGGATATAACTTCTTTAAATGGTTGTACGATTTGTGAAGGCGATATTAATAGTGTTCCATTACAATGGAAGTTCACATTTCAACCGCAGAAAGTTAATGATCTTGAAGTAATGGACAGCGAGATATTGGTTTATATTGATAAAAATGGTGTAAACAGAATCTGGGGTAACTGGTTTCCGGTAACAGATCCCGGTTTTGTTGATTTTGGTTCTGTTGCTGCTAAGGAAAAAGCTCTTGGTATGAAAGTCAGATATGCAGATTCGAAGAATCAGGTATTTGAACAGGAAATAGCTCAAGAACATTTATCCGGAGAGCCGGAATTGAAATTTGTTCCTATTGAAATTGATGAAAAGCTGGAGATCCATAAAGCTTGGGTATTAAATGTATTACAGGAGAATACTCAAGAAGTGAGGTGGAAAATTTTCATCAGCACGGTTAGTGGAGATGTTTTAGAGGTTAAATTATTGTAAAACAGGTTAATAATTTTTGTACCTTAGCTTAAGGTTTCGAAAGAATGTTCGATAAGCGTTTAAAAATTGATTCGAATAAATGAGCAATAGTAAAAAAGTACTAATAGTGGAAGATGATATGATCATTTCACTGGTAGTAGAAAATATGATTAAGGAGCTAGGCCATACCGTAGTTGGTAAAGCTGTTTCAGGTGAAGAAGCCATTGATATTGCAAATAAAGAAAAACCTGATATTTTGCTTATGGATATCCGCTTGAAAGGCGAAATGGATGGCATTGATACCGTGGCAAAGATAAAAGAAACGATCGATTCACAAGTTATTTATTTAACCGGAAATTCAGATCGGTTGAACTTTGAACGTGCAAAGGATACCGATTTTGCTGACCTTATTGTTAAGCCATTCACAATAGGTGACCTTGATAAGTCGCTAAAGCTTATCGCTTCTTCATAAAAAAAATTGCATCTTTTTAGCTAAGCTTCCGTACCTGTTTTGGTAAATAAAAAGGGCGATTATGAGTACAAAATTCAGAAATTTAAAAAATGATCTTAAAGATCTTGAGGACGACACAGTCTCTCAACTCAATCAAGGTTCTTTAGATAAGAACTCAAACTCCGGTAAGCTTTCTAACTATATACTTCTTTTTGCTTTTATAGCCACACTTACATTCTATGTTGGTTCCAGAATAGATTTTAGTGGTATTGATAATCCGATCGAAAGAATTGAACAGGCTATAAATGAGCCTAATGAAGAACTGTTACAAGGTATGGGAACCTGGATGGCAGATATGGGGTACGGTGAACTCAGCAGAGAAGAGCTAATAGATCTCAGAAGGGAAGGGGTTACTGCTACAGAAACTCAAAAACTGCACGATATTGGCTATACAGATATTACCTTAGATCAACTGGTTGAATTTCAAAATGCAGGAGTGAGTGCAGATTACGCTAGAATGATGAAAGAGCTTGGTTATGATCTGTCGATTGAGGAATTAGCAGAAACAAGAAGGGCGGGTGTTACCGCATACTTTACAAGCAGAATGATGGATTTGGGATACACAAAAGAGGAATTGACCAAAGAAAATCTAATGCGGATGAGCGGAGTGGAAGTGACAGATAGAACGGCTGCTCGGCTAATCGAACAAAGAGGAGAAAGACCTACCATCGATGAGTTAGTAAGATACAGGATCAGCAATCAATAGCTGAAAAGAACGGTATTAGTATTATTTAATGGAACTTACTTAACCCAATATCCATTAAAGTATTATCTAACAACAACTAATACTAATTATGAAATTTTTTATATCTACTCTAACATTAGCAGTTTTATTAACATTTTCATCTCATACAAACGCGCAAACATCAGCTCCAACTAAAGACAGATCGGGAATTGGTCCTAAGATCGGGTATTACAAAGCCCCTGATGCGGATGATGGAACTATGTTTATTGGATTTCAGACAAGAACCCGTGGTGAAGTATTCGGATTTGAATTCGCCGCAGAGTACAGAGGTGAACAAAGTTACTCAACTACAAATGGTGATCTAACCATCAAACAAATTCCGGTTACTGCTACATTATTAATGCATGTACCTTTAGCTTCTAATTTCCAACCGTATGGTCTTGCCGGTTTAGGGGCTTATTATACTTTTTATGACTACGATGGTGGATTCGTTTCTCCTGGTGATGATGCAGAATTCAATATTGGTTATCATTTAGGATTTGGACTTGATCTTCCTCTTAATGAAAGTGCCGGTTTAAATGTTGATTACAGATATTTATTCCTGGATGATCAGGGAGACGATCTTGATGATACTGAGTTTAGCGGTAATGTTATATCTGCAGGATTAACGTTTTATTTCTAAACTAGAAAAACCTTACTTTACAGATCCGGTATTCAATCAGAGTACCGGATTTTTTTATGCATTTAAATCTAATTATTGGAATGGCAGAGATTATCCTACCGGAAGTAGAACTGAATATTTATTCACCAAAAAACCCTGTAGAAGCAACTATTGTAGAGAATTATGTTTGCACGGCAGAAAATAGTCCAAATATAGTTCGACATATTACATTTGATATTTCAGGTACTGATTTAGTAGATAGGATCAGAGTTGGGCAATCTGTTGGAGTACTTCCTCCCGGTGAGAATGAAAAAGGACGTCCGCATAAATTGCGTTTATATTCGGTTTCATCCCCTACAAAGGGAGAAGGAGGAAAATCACATTTGGTTTCCACAACTGTCAAGAGATCTATAGATGAAATAGATGGCAAACTCTACCTGGGAGTTGCATCGAACTATCTTTCTGATCTGAAGCCCGGTGATAAAGTTCAACTTACAGGACCAAGTGGAAAACGATATTTGCTACCGGAAAATGCTCAGGATTTCAATTACGTGTTTTTTGCAACCGGAACCGGTATTGCACCTTTCAGAGGTATGATCATGGAGTTGTTTGAATCGGGTTATAAAGGCGATGTTGCTTTGGTGTTTGGTTGTGCATACAGAACGGATATTCTGTATCCGGATTTCATAAAAGAAATGACCGAGAAGCACTCTAATTTCCATTATTTGAGTTGTGTATCCAGAGAAGACCGTCGAAGCGATGGAAGTAAATATTATGTTCAAAGTGTGATCAATGATCATGCAGATACTTTGAATCCAATTTTTGAAAAAGAAAATACTCTAATCTATATCTGTGGAATGAAGGGAATGGAAACAGGTATTTATCAGAATCTTGCATTACAAGGACATATGGAATATTTGCAGGTTCGTGGTGATCTTGCTGAAGTTCCGCCTTCAGAATGGGAATGGGAAGACCTTAAAAAGAACATAAAGCCTTCGTCAAGAACATTCGAAGAAGTTTATTAAGTGAAAAGTGAAAAGTGAAAAGTTAATCTTGAGTAGGCTCAATGATACAGCGCGATGTTTTCAAGAAAAAACCCAAGGACTTCCTTCCACAAGCTAAAAAAGCATTTAGTATTACTCTAGCTTATTTAAATTTGATACACCACCGGAGACCACAAATTTCATAAAAGTAGCCGGATCTTTTTTGATCGGTTTCACATGAATTTTATCCACTATGTAAAGATTTCCGGAGAAATTGTAAGAATGAGGGCAATAAACAGCTACTTCATCCTCAAGCCCAAGATCTGTAAGTGATTCCTGTGTTATAAAACCTAAACGTTTTACACCAGGAACACCGAAATCCACTACCACAGGAGCTGTGAACTTTTTTTTATCTCCTACAAACGCTTCGGTAAGATCTCTTAATGAGCTGTAAATAATACTCACCAAAGGGGTTCTGGTAAGAAGTTTCTCAAATAAATGAACAATGGGTTTTGTGAAAGCTCTTGTAAACACAAAACCAATAAGAGTAATGGCTATAAAGCCGGTAATTATCCCTAAGCCGGGAATATTATAATCGAACCAGCTGTAAAACAGATAATTGAGAGATTCATTAGCCCATCCAATTGCTATTGAAACCAAATAAATGGTGGCGCCAACAGGAAAGACAATTAGCATTCCACGGAAGAAAAAATTGAGAATAGTTTTCATAGCTGTCTGATAAGTTTAAAGTCCGAATAAATGTCGCCACTAATTCATAAAGCACAAAATGTTTATTTCAGCTTTTTGATTCCCACTTTTCAAATAATTCATTAAACATAAATCTAACATCGAGTGTGAAGTAGATTTTTTTTATCTTCACCATCTTAATTTTCAACCGATTTTTTAATTCAAATTGATGTCCACTAAGACTTCATCCCAAATACGTCAGGAATTTCTGGAATTTTTTAAAGAAAAAGGGCATGCCATAGTCGATAGCGCACCGGTAGCTCCTAAAAATGATCCTACGCTGTTATTTACAAATGCAGGGATGAACCAGTTTAAGCCAATATTTCTAGGGGAAGAAAAGTCGCTTTCTCATGAAGGGAAAGAATGGAATCGTGCTGCAGATACACAAAAATGTATTCGTGTTAGCGGAAAACACAATGACCTGGAAGAGGTTGGATACGATACTTACCATCATACTTTGTTTGAGATGTTGGGAAATTGGTCGTTTGGCGACTACTTCAAAAAGGAAGCTATTGGTTGGGCTTGGGAGCTTCTGGTAGATAACTGGGGCTTAAATCCCGATCAATTATACGCAACCGTTTTTGGCGGCGATGATGAAGACGGACTTCCGGTTGATGAAGAAGCAATTGAACTTTGGAAAAGCGAAACTTCAATTGACCATGCTCATATTTTGAAATGCGGCAAGAAAGATAATTTCTGGGAAATGGGTGATACCGGACCTTGTGGACCTTGCTCTGAAATTCATATTGATCTAAGATCAGTAGAAGAGCGCAAAAAAGTTAATGGAGCCAGCCTGGTAAATGCAGATGACCCGAGAGTGATGGAGATCTGGAATCTGGTATTTATTCAGTTTAATCGTCAGAAAGACGGTTCACTTCAACCATTGCCGGATATGCATGTGGATACCGGAATGGGTTTTGAAAGAGTTTGTGCTGTCCTTCAGGGAAAGACTTCAAATTACGATTCAGATATTTTCACTCCGTTATTGGATAAAATTTCAGAACTAGCCGGAATAAAGTACAGCAGTTCCGATAGTGAGAAAGATATCGCAATGAGAGTTATTGCCGATCATATTCGTGCAGTTGCATTTTCTATTGCTGATGGTGCTTCTCCCGGAAATGATGGCCGTGGTTATGTTATACGCAGAATATTAAGACGTGCAATTAGATACGGTTGGGATAAGCTGAATTTCAAAGAACCATTTTTCTACAAACTGGTTGATGTTCTTGCTGATCAATTCAAGGACGTGTTCCCTGAAATGGAAGCTCAGAAGGAATACGTTATCAACGTGATCAAATCGGAAGAAAAGAGCTTCTTAAAAACATTAGGGCAAGGAATCCAACTCTTTAAGGAAGTCACCAAGGGCAAAGAAGTTATTTCAGGTGATGACGCATTTAAACTCCATGATACTTATGGATTTCCTATAGATCTTACTCAATTAATGGCTCGTGAGAAGGATATTAAAGTTGATGTAGATCGATTTGACGAGTTGATGAAAGAACAGAAAGATCGGGCACGAGCAGCCGGTAAGTTTTCTGTTGATCAGAGTGGGGGTGGTGATTGGGTATTAGTTAATAGTAAAGAAGTCAGCGAGACTCACTTTGTTGGGTATGATAAACTTAAAGTAGAAACCCAATTCGCTTCATTCAGAAAAGAAGGAAAGCGTTTTGCATTCAAGCTTGCTAAGACTCCATTTTATGCAGAGAGCGGTGGTCAGGTTGCAGACACAGGTTTAGTAACAAATGGAAATGAATACATTCATGTTACTGATGTCCAAAAGGTGAATGGAGAATTTGTGCATTACACTGAAAATCTTCCTGACGACCTGTCCGGAGAATGGATTGCTCAGGTTGATACAATCAGAAGAAAAGAAATTCAAAAGCATCACTCCGCAACTCATTTGGTTCATGAAATACTTCGTCAAGAATTAGGCGATCATGTAGCTCAAAAAGGATCATTAGTTGATGATCATCATTTAAGATTCGATTTCTCTCATTTCGAAGCAGTTACCGATGAAGAACTCAAAGTGATCGAGCAAAGAGTAAATGAAAAAATTCAGGAAAACATTCCGTTAGATGAACAGAGAAGCGTTCCTATCGAAGAAGCTAAAGAAATGGGAGCTATGATGCTTTTCGGAGAAAAGTACGGAGATGAAGTTCGTGTTATCACTTTTGATCCTGAGTTTTCCAGAGAACTATGCGGTGGAACTCATGTAAAAGCTACCGGTGAGATCGGTTATTTCAGATTTACTCAGGAAACTTCAGTAGCTGCAGGTGTGAGAAGAATTGAAGCGGTTTGCGGTAAAGCAGCTGATCAGTTATTGAGAAATGAACAATCGCTTCTAAAAGAAATTAAAGGAGTAATTGGACAAAGCACCGATCTGGTAGCTGACATCAAGAAACTTCAGGAAGAAAAGAAAGCTTTAGAAAAAGAACTTTCAGCTCAGAATCTTCAGAACACAGGAGCTAAACTAACTGAATTATTTTCGAATCCGGAATCATTAGATGGAAATATCACTCTCGTAAAAGGAGAAATTCAGGGTGCTGATATGGATGTACTAAAGCAACTGGGTTACGATGCTCTGGAAAAATCTTCCTCTAATACAGTAACGGTATTAGGATCGAAAGATGAAGAAGAAGGAAAAGTATATCTGATGGTATCAGTCACTGACGATCTGATAAAAGAAAAAGGATTAAAGGCAGGAGCATTAGTTGGGCAACTTGGACGGTTAGTTGGCGGCGGCGGTGGTGGACAACCAAGTCTTGCTACTGCTGGTGGACGTCAACCTGAAAAGCTAGAAGAAGCACTATCTAAAGTGAATGAAATCATTTTAAATACCATTTAACACTTGTAGTCCAGAGAATTACGAAATCTTCCTAAAAATTGAATATATTCAAGCCCATTTTTGAAGGGTTAAGGTTATAAAAAACGAACTATGGCAAAAAAGAAAAGCGGTAATGTTGAATTTGCTCCAAGAGGTATTGGAGATGAAAAATCAGGTGCAGTACAGAAAGGGGTTGATCTTCCGGCTGCTACGAAATCAAAACATAAAGATCTGGGTCTTTCAGCTGCAAAGCTAAAAGCGATGTACGAGCAAATGTATTTGCAGCGTCGTTTTGAAGAAAGAGCGATGCAGCAGTATCAAAAAGGAAAATTTGGCGGATTTCTTCACCTTTATATTGGTCAGGAAGCGATCTCTACAGGGACAACTTTTGCATTGAATGATGACGACGATATCATTACAGCATATCGAGACCATGGTTGGGGACTTTGCAGAGGAATTTCAGCAAATGAAGGAATGGCTGAACTTTTTGGTAAAGCAACAGGATGTTCCAGAGGTAAAGGCGGATCAATGCATTTCGCTAAAGCAGAAAATCATTTTTGGGGTGGTTACGGAATCGTTGGTGGACATATTCCAATTGGTGGTGGTCTTGCATTCGCCAATAAATATGAGCAGAATGGCCGAATTTCTACCTGTTTCTTTGGTGATGGAGCTGTTGATCAGGGAGCACTACACGAAACTTTTAACATAGCTCAACTTTGGAAGCTTCCGGCAATTTTTGTTGTTGAAAACAACGGATATTCTATGGGAACAGCAGCCCGTCGCCATACAGTTGCAGATATTGTGGACAGAGCTGATGGTTACGGAATGAAAAGTGCTGTGATCAACGGTATGGATGTGTTCTCTGTGTATGAGAAGATGAAAGAGATCGCTGATGATGTGCGCAAAAACTCAGAACCTTGGTTTGTTGAGATCAGAACGTACAGATATCGTGGACACTCAATGTCAGACCCTCAAAAGTACAGAACTAAAGAGGAATTGGAAGAATATCAGAAGAATGATCCGATCGAAAGATTGAAAACATATATTCTCGAAAATGACATCGCCAAAGAAGCGGCGCTTGAGAAGATCGAAGAAAAAGTAGAGCAGGAAGTATTAGATGCAGTCGAATTTGCAGATAATTCTGACTTCCCGAAAGATGAAGAGCTCTACGAGGATATGTTTGTAGAAGACGATCCATATTTCCATACCTAAAAAGAATTTCAAAGAATAGAATAATGGCTGAATTACAATTTAGAGAAGCAATAAAAGCTGCCATCGATGAAGAAATGGCAAAAGATGAGAAAGTCCTGATAATGGGTGAGGAAGTAGCTGAATACAACGGCGCTTACAAAACCACCGAAGGACTTCTCGATAAATACGGATATAAAAGAGTGATCGATACTCCAATTTCTGAGCTTGGCTTTGCCGGTATCGGAGTGGGAGCTGCTATGAACGGTTTGAGACCAATTGTAGAGTTCATGACGTTCAACTTTGCAGTATTAGCAGCAGATCAGATCATAAATCACGCTTCTAAGGTTAAGTATATGACGGGTGGACAAATAGATTGTCCGATCGTCTTCAGAGGCCCTAACGCATCAGCAGGGCAGTTAGGAGCTACGCATTCTGTTGCTTACGATTCCATGTACGCTCACTTCCCGGGTTTGAAAGTTATTTATACTTCCGAACCAGATGACGCAAAAGGATTGCTTAAATCTGCCATTCGCGATGATAATCCGGTTCTGTTTATGGAATCAGAGCAAATGTATGGTTTGAAAGGAGAAGTATCTGACGAAGAAGATTACATCATTCCAATCGGAAAGGGTAAGATCAAGCGGGAAGGTGAACATGTGACTTTAGTAGCTCACGGTAAAATGTATCACTTAGCTGTTCAGGCTGCTAAAGAACTGGCAAAAGACGGTGTGGAGTGTGAAATTATTGATCCAAGAACTGTAAAGCCTTTAGATCTTCCGTTGATCATTGAATCAATTAAGAAAACAAACAGATGCGTAATTCTGGATGAAGCTCATCCGTTTGGTGGATTGGCTGCTGAAGTTGGATTCTTAATTCAACGGGAAGCTTTTGATTATTTGGATGCACCTGTTCAGCGCGTAACACTTCCTGATGTTTGTGCACCATTTGCTAAAAACCTTTTTGATCTTTGGTATCCTTCTGTTAAGCAGGTTGTAGATGCTGTGAATCAGGTTACTTACAGAAATTAATAAACTCACTAACTCGAAGAAATTATGGCTATAAAGATAGAAATGCCGAAGTTGAGCGACACTATGGAAGAAGGAGTGATCGCTAAATGGAATGTTAAAGAAGGCGACAAGATTTCTGCCGGTGATATCATCGCTGAAGTTGAAACTGATAAAGCTACGATGGATGTGGAAGCTTTTGATGACGGAACGCTTTTAAAGATAATTCCACAAGAAGGAGATGCAGTTCCTTTAGGTGGACTAATTGCTGTGATCGGTGAAGAGGGTGAAGATATCTCAGATATTCTTGATGAAGCAGGAGGGGGCGAAAGTTCTGAAAGTTCCAGTTCTGAAGGTTCTGATAAAAAAGAAGAACAAAAGTCTGAAGAATCTAAAGAGGATATATCAGAGGAGAAAACAGAATCAAAAGAGTCTTCTTCTGAATCTGATAACGGAAGAGTAAAAGCTTCTCCATTAGCCAAAAAAATGGCTGAAGATAAAGGAATTGATCTTACTTCTGTACAAGGTTCAGGTCCTGATGGCAGAGTTGTTAAAAAAGATATTGAAGATTATAAAGGTGGAAGTAGTTTGTCTAAACCATCGAGCTCTTCAACTGCATCTAAATCTTTCGAGAGCTTAGAAAGCAAAGAAGTGAAAGTTTCTCAAATGAGAAAAGTGATTGCTCGCAGACTTTCTGAAAGCAAATTCACCAATCCACATTTCTATGAAACTATAGATATTGACATGAAGGCAGCAATGGCGGCTCGTTCTTCAATGAATGAAGCGAATGATGTGAAGATCAGTTTCAACGATATCGTAGTGAAAGCTTGTGCGATCGCTCTAACGCGTCACCAAGCAATAAACAGCTCTTGGCACGACGATGTGATCAAAGAGCACGGAGACGTTCATGTAGCTGTTGCTGTAGCAATTGATGAAGGTTTAATGACCCCGGTTATCACACATGCAGATAAAAAGGGGCTGTCAGAGATTTCATCCGAAACCAGAGAATTAGCCGGATTGGCAAGAGATCGTAAACTTCAACCTGAACAAATGGAAGGAAGCACATTCACTATCTCGAATTTGGGAATGTTTGGCATAGAAGAATTTACAGCTATTATTAATCCGCCAAATGCTTGTATACTTGCTGTTGGTGCGATCCGCGATGTTCCTGTGGTAGAAAACGGAGCTGTAGTTCCGGGTAAACGTATGAAGATCACTCTTTCAAGCGACCATAGAATTGTTGATGGAGCAAAAGCAGCACAGTTCTTAAATACAGTTAAGAATTTACTGGAAAATCCATTATCAATGTTGCTCTAAGCGACATTTGTTTTCAAATAGAATTTAAAAGCTCTGATGAAAATCAGGGCTTTTTTTATATCCGCTCATTTAGGAATATAACAGGAGATAATTCTGAACTATCACGATCGAGAATTGTATAAAGTTCGTTTATTTCATCCCAATCTGAATACGGTCTTGTTAGCAAATAATAACGTCCGTTACTAAAGGTTCTGATACTGCTTTGTACATTCAGTTCATTTCTAAGCCGTTCGGAAAGTTGATCTACTTCCTGTTTCGAAGAAAAAGAACCCAACTGTATTTGGTAGCTAAACGTATATTCTGAAACAGTAGAGGGGTCATACTTTATAAAAGCGTCTTTAAGTATATCAATATTTTGTATAGCCTCTAATCTTCGTAAGGCTGTTGAAATATCGTTTATTGAAGTCGTTAGTACTGTATATGCCTGAAGAGATTTTTCTTCTACAATTGATTCAATATTGTACTCCTGAGCAAGCATTTCTTTAAATGAAATAGCTCCTTGTTCATTTTGGAAGAAAGCCAACTGAATTTGATATTTAAGAGCCTGAGGCCGTTCCTTTCCATTGTTATAGCATTGTTGAACAAATCCTGTTATTTGGCTTTTTCCCAGTTTCTCTTCGATAGTATTTTGCAAAGCCATAGTTTCAGAAAAAGAAGTACTACTGGCCGTTCTGGTTGAAAACAAGAAGTTATTATACATTATCTCAAATTCGTAACCGGTTTTTTGTTCCATTTCTTTGGAAAAAGCTAAGCTGTTAAAAAAGGATTCAAAGCCTCCGGCCTGAACTGAATACCTGCAACCGTTTTCAAAATTTCCGGTGTTGACGTTTCTGATTTCTGGTTTAGAAACAGGATTGCTTGGGATAGTGGTGGGTTCAGAGTTTTGTGCTGGTGTTTCATTCGTTTTTTGTACAGTAGGATCTTCATTCGATTCTGTTTCATTATCAGCTTCAGTTAGCTGATCCGCTTCTGCTAAATCATCAGAACTATTTACTGCAGCTGATTCTTTCGGTACTTCAGCCTCAGCATTAGTCGATTCATCATTTGATCCCAATTCAGGTTCTGTGGATTCAAGATCAGTAGCCACGGAATCTGCTTTTGCCATTTGTTCAGGACTTGAATAGAATAATCGGAGAACAACTCTTCTGTTTTTGTCTTTACTGGCAGGATAAGGATTGCCTTGCTCATCAAATTCAATCAAAGGTCTGGAGTCAGCATAACCGGATGCTTTTAAGCGTTCCTGAGCAATCCCCATTTCACTGAAATACTTTACAATATTGGATGCTCTTGAAGTAGACAGTTCCCAGTTAGAAGCAAAACTGGATGAAGAAATAGGAACGTTATCTGTGTGACCTTCAACGTCTATTTCAAAATCATTATAGGATATGATCCTGAAAGCAGCTAAAACACGGTTAAGGATTTCAAATGCTTCGCTTTCTAAATTAGCACTTCCTGAGCTGTATAAATCGTCACTTTTAAATCGGATACGTACATCGTTTAGTTCTCTGAAGATTTCAAGTTTTCCTTGTTCAATTTCAGGAGCAAGCAATCCTTCAAGTTCTTCTTTAATGTTTTCAATTGGTGTTGTAATAAACTCAGTTTCATTCGTAGAAGACTTGAATAATTCGGAAACAGAAAAGGGTTCTCCATCATTTAAGTCAGAGAAAGAAAGTAAAATGACCAAAAAACCAAGAAGAATGGTTATAATATCGAGATAACTTACCTGCCAACTGTCGTCATCTTCACTTTCAATTTCCTGCTTAGGATAGAGTGAATTTTTGGTGTTATTTGTCTGATCTAAACTCAATTTCCGTTACCCTAAAATTGTTGACTCGTTCTGTGCATATGAGCTTTGAGTTTGTCGTAGATCTGAAGTGAGGATTTTTGTTGTTGAATCAACAGAATTCCTTCCAATATCAGTTTTTCTCTGAAAAATTGAAGAGAAGCAATATTATTCATCTTTTTTGCCATTGGAATAAAGATGAAATTTCCAATTATTATACCATAAAGTGTAGTCATTAATGCAGCGGCAAGTCCTGTTAACAAAGAATCCATTTCATTAAAACCGGACAGAATAACAATAAGTCCAAATAGTGTTCCCAGCATACCGAAGACGGGTGCCGTTTTCCCCATACTTGCAATTATTTGATTGATCTGCTGCTGACGGGTAAATGTTTCCTGAATATTTATTTCGGCTAATTCTCGAAGGTCTTCAGTTGAATAATTAGTATCTAAAATTGAGAAGAGATAGCCTTCAAATCGATTTCCATACTCTTCACTTAATTCCGAAACAGCTTTAATTTTATTGGCTCGTATTCTTTTCTGCCACTCTAAAATTTTTTCAATATCCTTTTCAAGTAGCTGATCATCTATATTACTTTGAGAAAAAAGCCTTGTACTTTCTCGTAGCGCTATTATTACTTTTTTAAATGGATAACTGATAAATACACTTGCAGATATACCACCAAATACTATAGCAAGACTGGGGAGGTTCAGAAATTCATATTTTGATGGAATCATATTGTATTGAGCGAACCCAACTACAAGTAGAGCTCCCCATACTAAAATTGCTAAGGAAACTAAGAAACAAAAAATGTTTAAAAATGATGTACGCATGTCTTAGTTATGGTTTAATAATTCTTTCATTGTTTTCATTCTATTAAGCCTTGTCTTTTCAACTCATCAACGATGGCAGGAGAGGGAGGTATGGGTAAGTCCTCATCCATTTCAAGAGCTCTTCTCCAAAAAGCCACGAAGTTTTCAATAGAACCCAAACCCAAATAGATGCTTCCTTTCAAAGCAAGTAGATCGGCAGTTTCCTTTACCTGCAAAGCTCGGTTGATTAGAAACATTGCATCCTGATACTCACCGCTATAGAATTTTTGTTGAGAAAGTATATAAAGGGTAGTGATTCTATTGGCCTTGGTTTGATAGTCTTTGTGAAGTTCTTCTTTATAAACCTGCATCAGTGAGTCTCTTCTACCTTTTTCAAGATCAACTTCATCATTACTGCTTTTATTAGAACTCTCAGTTTGAGTTGATGCTTCTTCATTTTGGCCTGATGTGACAGGTTCACTAACCGACATATCTTTAGAACTTCCGCAAGAAAACAGAAATGAAATCGACATGATAGAAATGCCGATAATAATTACATTCGATATGTAGTGATTATTCCTGATCTGCTTTACTTAGTTTTATAGATTTTCGGAGAGAACTGACCAATTTCTTTTTGGCCTCTGCATTAACTTGATGTTCACCGTTTATAGATTCAAGTTCAAGACGAATTAGTTGTTGCTCGCGTTTTGGTCTTCCGTTTAAGATCTTATCAATAGATGCCGGATCAAGCCCAACCAATGCTTCCAATAAGGTTGAAGTGTCTATTTCTTCAACACCATTTTTAACTACTTCGTCTTCTAATTCAGGAATCTGGTCTATAGTAAAAAATTCTTTTTCTAAAATGGTACCTACAGGTGAACCTGTCGATTTCAACTGTTCGATATATCTTCGTTGCTCGTCTACAGGAAGATTTTCAAGAATTGGTAAAATGTTCTCAACACCAAAATTGTCTTCATGTACATTGTCCCTTACTAAGATTGCTTTTTCGAACAATCCACTGGAAATTTTACTCTGTTCTTTATAGGATAGCGTATGCAGAGTAGACATTTTAAGCATAATTTCAGCTGCTCTGGATCTTTCAAACGTATTCAAGATAGACGCGGCTTTATCTTCGGGTAAATAATCAATTATGAGGGCGGCACTTACATTATTCTCAGTTTTTATAAGCTCTGTTAACAGATCATCAGATAGATGAGTCAGAAATTTGAACAGCCCCAGTTTAGCATGTTTTTTGTTTGATTTTTCATCGGTGTTTTCGTCCGCTATAACCGAGTTAAAATACTTGGCAGCTCTGTATTTTTCATCAATTGACATTGGAGGCAGGTTTCTTATGGCAACCTTAATAGTTTCCAGTTTTTCTTCGTCAATATGATTTTGGAGTAATTTAAGTGAGCTGGAATCGATAGCTGAAACAACTTCAGCAACATTTGAAGGCCCATTTTTTTGATCGCTGTCAATCCAGAATTCGAAAACCAAAGAAACTTCCTGTGGATATTTGAAAAAATTTTCTGAAACTAATTCGAATTCGGAAACTATATCACGTGAATGTTCTTTAGAGCTTCCGAAAAAGGAAAGATTACTTTCAGGATTTAAACTTCCTTCTACTGTAATATCGCTTTTTAGAGTCTCCCTTTGCGACTGGAAATCAGATTTATCTCTGGAGTTTCTGAACATGCCATAGCCAAATAATCCAAGTAGGAATACAGTAAGCAAAATTATTTCAACCAGATAGTCTCTGAAAGAGCTTAAGAGGGATTTAGGTTCAGGTTCTTGGGTATTTGTTATAACTACAGCTGGCTTAAAATCAGGGTCAGGGATGGCTAGTTGAGTGATATTGATTACATCACCTCTGGTAAAATCAACTTTAGCAGCAAAGCCGGTTACCCTTCTCATAAAATCTAAATCGGTATCAGAAAGGGAGGTATCTGCATATATGTTAATCGCAAGACTGTTTAATTGTAAAGTCTTATAAGTAGTTTGGTTTGTAGTGTTTTGAGGGGTTGCCTGTGCAGTTTGAGAATTTTGAAGATTTTCATCCGGAAGAAAGGGGAGACCGGGCAAAAAGCTTTGCGAGTTTCTTGTTATAGTTTGACTACCGGGTGTTAACAAAGTTTCTTCTATAAACTCAGCGTCAATATTGACGTCTACAAAAAATTTCTTTCTGTCAAAGTGATTAGAAAGTATTAGAATAATCTGTGAATCGTATGCCTGTTCAAGAGAAGCAATTTGTAACTGACCTGATTGGGTGATGACACCGGAAGATTGAGCTTTTAATGAAAAATCTGAAACGCACAAGAATATTAAAAGAGAGATTAGATATCTCAGCATTAAATGCTTGCTCAAAGATTTTTTAACCAACGTATACATTCTAATTGCCATAGGAACTTTCAATACTCCTAGTTTCCTGGTTGAGTTCTAATTAATTGGTCTAATACTTCAATATCCGGAATAAAGATATCCGGATTAAATTCTACAGCCAGATCCCAGTTCTTTTGAGCTTCTACTTTATCGCCTTTTAAGTAATACAGACTCCCCTTTAAAGCATAACCCTGGGCGGTTTCAAATAAACTTAAAGACTCGTTGACTAATGACAAAGCTCTATCAATATCTCTGTTATAAAAAGCAGTTTGTGCCTGTATAATCAATCGTAATGTCCGGTCAATATTTTCATCATATTCTTCCTGAAGTTGAATTATCTCGTCCAATTGTCTGATATCTGCCATTATCGTTGTATCAGGAACTATTTCAAGGTCAAGTTGGTCAAAGTCTTTTGGAACAAGTGCTATATTAAGTCCTTCGATGAAATCTCCTTCAGGTATAGACCTTACCTCAAAGTTAGGTA